>Ga0210015_1000009_pt1 | contig 307912 bp, 279 predicted proteins | sample CryGeymeta201522_FD_185471 | JGI IMG/M metagenome (GOLD analysis project Ga0210015, IMG submission 185471) | Groundwater microbial communities from Crystal Geyser aquifers in Utah, USA - Crystal Geyser metaG 2015-22 (SPAdes) (version 2) | ecosystem: Environmental > Aquatic > Deep subsurface >...
CAAATAAATCTCCAACCACATTCATTCCAATCATTAAATTCCCTTCAATAACATCAATGGGTTTTGCAGCTTCTTGTCTTGCTTGTTCAACGTCTTCAATGATAAAAGCATCAATTCCTTTGACCAAGGCATGCGTAATTTTGTCTTGCAATGCACCTTCTCTCCAAGACAAATCAGCAGTTTTTTCGACAGATTTTCCTTTGACAGTTTCAGCAAAATCAAGCAAACGTTCTGTAGCATCTTCACGTTTATTGAGGATAACATCTTCAACTCGTTCCAATAAATCTTTCGGAATTTCGTCATATACTTCCAACATTGCTGGATTGACAATTCCAATGTTCATGCCAGCTTGAATGGCGTGATATAAAAACACAGAATGCATGGCTTCGCGCACAGAATCATTGCCACGAAACGAAAATGACACATTGCTAACACCTCCACTTACTGAAACATTGGGCAGATTTTCTCTCACCCATTTTGTGGCTTTGATAAAATCGAGCGCATTCAATTTATGCTCATCCATTCCTGTTGCTACAGGAAAAATATTCAAATCGAAAATGATGTCTTCAGAAGGAAAATGAACTTTATTGACTAAAATATCATAAGAACGTTTGGCAATTTCAATACGTCTTTCATAATTATCAGCCTGACCAACTTCGTCAAAAGCCATCACAATGACTGCAGCTCCATAACGTTTGATTTGAGTGGCTGCCCAAATAAACTTTTCTTCACCTTCTTTTAATGAAATGGAATTCACCACACATTTTCCTTGAACTACTTGCAATCCAGCTTCGATAATTTCCCATTTTGAGCTGTCAATCATAATGGGAACTTTGCAAATATCTGGTTCAGCAGCAATGAGATTTAGAAAACGAATCATGGATTCTTTGCCATCAATCAAACCATCATCCATATTGATGTCGATAATTTGTGCACCACCATCCACTTGATGTCTTGCAATTTCAAGTGCTTCATCAAATTTTTCATCTTTAATCAATCGTAAAAACTGACGAGAACCAGCCACGTTTGTACGCTCACCAACATTGATAAAATTGCTGTTTTCGTTAAGGATTAGTGGTTCTAGTCCTGAGAGATTTAGAAAGCGTGTTTGTTTTATTTTCATATTTTATTAAATGCCTAAAAGGTTTTAAAACCTTGCAGGATGAACTCTAGGTTTATATTTCGCTGCTATATTCGCAATAATTCTGATATGTTCAGGAGTTGTACCACAACATCCACCAATGATATTGATGAGATTTTTCTTTAAATACTCCTCAATTTGTTCGCCCATTTCTTCAGGAGTTTCGTCATATTCTCCAAATGCATTTGGCAAACCAGCATTGGGATGTGCAGAAATAGCAAAATCCGTTTTATTGGCAATGGCTTCTAAATGTGGTTGCAATAAATTGGCTCCTAACGCGCAATTAAATCCAACAGATAATAGCGGAATATGAGAAACCGAAATCAAAAAAGCCTCTGCTGTTTGTCCAGAAAGTGTTCTTCCAGAAGCATCAGTAATAGTGCCACTCAACATGATTGGGACCTCAATTTTTCGGTCGTCTTTTACTTCTTCAATCGCAAATAATGCTGCTTTTGCATTGAGAGTATCAAAAACGGTTTCAACTAATAATAAATCAACTCCACCATCCAACAATGCTTCTACTTGTTGCTTATAGGCAATTCGCAAATCGTTGAAAGTAACAGCTCTAAAACCAGGGTCATTCACATCAGGAGACATGCTTGCGGTTTTGTTGGTTGGGCCAATAGAACCCGCAACAAATCTTGGTTTGTGAGGTTCTTTTGCGGTAAATTCATCAGCAATTTCACGTGCTAATTTTGCAGATTGAAAATTCAATTCATACACCAAATCTTCCATGTGATAATCTGCCATGGCAATCGTGGTTCCAGAAAAAGTATTGGTTTCAACAATATCAGCACCCGCCTCAAAATATTGGGCATGAACTGCTTTGATAGCATGAGGTTGCGTAATGGAAAGCAAATCATTATTGCCTTGCAACGAAGTTGGATAATTTTTGAAACGTTCGCCTCTAAAATCACTTTCAGTAAATTTATATTGTTGAAGCATGGTACCCATTGCTCCATCTAAAACTAAAATTCGCTCTTGTAAAGCGTTGTAAATGTTCGACATTTTTGATGTTTTTTTATCAATTTGTCATCAGGAAAGTGTGAGATTTCGCTGTTATCTGTCAAGTAAATACCAATTTAAAATTAGTAATTTCTTGTAGAATGTAGCACCTTTTCTTTTTAAAAAAGGAGGTTGCTAAGGTTTCAACGGGTCTAATCCCTCTGCCTTTCGTGATAACTTTTAATAAGTATTAGAACTTACTGCAAAGAAACGTAATATTTTTTTATTTGTAGAATTTATTGGTTTTTAAAAATCAGACTTTATCAAATAAAGTTGAGGATAAATAACGATCACCCCTATCACAAATAATGGCGACAACCACGCCACTGTCTAGTTTTTCAGCAACTTTAAGGGCACAAAAAACATTTCCTCCACTGCTCATTCCTGCAAAAATTCCCTCTTCTACTGCCAATCTTTGAGTCATCGCTTTGGCTTCAGCTTCTGTAACTTCATACACTTCGTCAACCTTGTTTCGGTTAAAAATAGCAGGAATATACTCTTCTCCCCATTTTCTGATTCCAGGAATTTTAGAATCACTATCTGGCTGAACACCAACAATGGTGATGTTTTTATTTTTTTCTTTAAGATAATCAGAAACGCCCATAATGGTTCCTGTAGTTCCCATAGAGGACACAAAATGCGTAACTTCACCATCAGTATCTCTCCAAATTTCAGGACCTGTTGTTTTGTAATGTGCTTTCGAATTGTCAGGATTGTCGAATTGATTTAGTCTGTAATATCCTTTTTTGTATTTTAATTTTAATGCATAATCACGTGAACCCTCAATACCCAATTCTGCTGGAGTTAAAATTACTTTTGCACCATAGGCACGCATGGTTTGCACTCTTTCAATCGTTGAATTTTCAGGCATCACCAACACCATATTTACACCCAAAACTTTCGCCATCAATGCCAATGCAATGCCCGTATTTCCGCTAGTTGCTTCGACTAAAGTATCGCCTTTTTTGATATTTTTTTTATTGATAGCTTCATTAATCATGTTATATGCTGCCCTATCTTTCACACTTCCGCCAGGATTATTTCCTTCTAATTTTAATAACAAAGTAACTCCGTCTTTTTTAAAAATATTTTGAACCTCCACTAAGGGAGTGTTTCCTATAAAATCAATGATGCTTTTTGTCTTCATAATCTTTCTTTTTTAAATATTTTATTTTCGTATTGAACAGTCACAATAGAATTTTCTGGAATAGATTCTCTGATACAAACATTGGCACCAATTACTGAATTTTCTCCAATCACCACATTGCCACCTAAAATAGTGGCGTTTGCATAAATGATGACATTATTTTCAATGGTTGGATGTCTTTTGGTAGAAGCCAAACTTTTTTTTACTTGCAATCCACCCAAAGTAACTCCTTGAAAAATCTGCACATTATTTTTGATGATGGTAGTTTCGCCAATGACAATTCCTGTTGCATGATCAATAAAAAAAGATTCTCCAATTTCTGCGCCTGCGTGAATATCTGTTCCTGTATATCTGTGCGCAAATTCGCTCATCATTCTTGGTAAAACAGGGACGTTTAATTGCAATAATTGATGACTTAAACGATAAACTGCAATGGCATAAAAACCAGGATAAGCCAAATAAATTTCTTCCAAACTTTTTGCTGCTGGATCATTGTTCAACGCAGCAAGCGCATCTAAATCTAATTTTTTTCGGATAATCATAAATGAATTTTTAAATTCATTCCATAAAATTTCACTTTCAGAAATTGCTAGTCTTTCTAAAATTTTTAGAAATTTTTGTTTCGTATTTTCGCCATGAATCAATTGATAATGCTCGTCAAAAACACCATTGATGAGTTCTTTTGTAAAATTTTCTACAGCATCCCTTAAACACATGCTGTAATCTTTTGCGGTATTCATTATGGTAGTTTCTCTCATCTTTTTTTAAGCTTCAGGTGCTAATTCGACTTCCAATCCATCCAATTCTGGGGTCATTTGAATTTGACAACCCAGTCTGCTATTATCTTTTACATAAAATGCTTCTGCCAACATTGCCTCTTCCTCATCAGATTTTGGTGGTAAATCGTGATCAGAAATCACATAACATTGACAAGAGGCACACATTGCCATTCCTCCACAAATCCCAATGGTTCCCTCCTCTGCCAATTCATAAGAACGAGTGACTTCCATTAAATTCATAGCCATGTCTGTGGGAGCAATAACTTCGTGAGTTACCCCATTTCTATCTGTAATTTTTAATTGAATGTCTTGCATTATTTTGTTTCTGATAAGTTGCAAAGTTAGGGAAACCTGACAAAAATTTTGCTAATCAATCGATTTTATTACGGCTTTTGGGGCTTCTTTTCTGGTGCCATCAAATCCGTCAACACCACCAACAGTAGTATATTTCATCACATATTTTTTGTTAGGAAAAATGCGTTGATAGGCACTTTGACACATCAAAGTGGCTTCGTGAAAACCACATAAAATCAACTTTAATTTTCCTGGATACGTGTTCACATCGCCAATCGCATAAATCCCTGGAATATTGGTTTGATAATCCAAGGCATTGTTTACTTTGATGGCATTTTTCTCGATTTCTAAACCCCAATTTGCAATCGGACCTAGTTTTGGCGACAATCCAAATAGTGGAATAAAATGATCTGCATCTAACATAAATTTTCCTTCTGATTCTTTCTCAATAACAACTCCTGTGAGTTTTTCTTTTCCAATAATACCAACAACTTCAGCAGGAGTTATCAAATTTATCTTGCCTAAATTTTTCAATTCTTGCACTTTTTCAACGGAATCCAAAGCGCCTCTGAACTCATTTCTTCTGTGAATCAAAGTAACTTCTGAGGCAATATTTGTCAGGAAAATAGCCCAATCCAAGGCAGAATCTCCACCTCCAGAAATCACCACTTTTTTATTGCGATACAATTCTGGATCTCTGATAATATATTCTACACCATTATCTTCAAAATCAGCAATGTTATCAATCAATGGTTTTCTTGGTTCAAAACTGCCTAATCCACCAGCAATCGCAACTATTTTTGCATGATGTTTGGTGCCTTTATTGGTGGTTACAATAAAGGTTTCATCTGCTTGTTTTTCGATGGTTTCTGCACGTTGGCCCAAGGTAAATCCTGGTTCAAATTGCTTGATTTGTTCCATCAATTTATCCGTCAAATCGCCTGCTAAAATTTCAGGATACGCAGGAATATCATAAATCGGTTTTTTAGGATAAATCTCTGAACATTGGCCTCCAGGTTGTGGCAACGCATCAATCAAATGACAGCGTAATTTGAGCAATCCTGCTTCAAAAACTGTGAATAATCCTGTGGGGCCTGCGCCTATAATTAGAATATCTGTAGTAATCATTTTTTATTTTTCTATTAAACTCTTTGTAAACTCATTCAATTTATCCACTTTTTCTTCAAAATTTCCTTTCAAGGTTTTTCTGTAGTCGTTGATATTTTTTACGAAATCATCAATGTTATCAGGAATTACTTCCTCAAAAAATTGACGCAATCTTTTGGCGGTTGTGGGCGATTTTCCATTGGTAGAAATGGCAATTTTCACGTTTCCTTTGGTGACAATTCCGCCCATATAAAAATCGCAAAAAGGTGGATTGTCAGCCACATTTACCAAAATATTTTTTGCTTTACAATCCTGATACACTTGAATATTTACATCCAAATTATCAGTAGTTGCAATCACCAATTGTTTGTTTTCTAAATAGGATTTCTTATAGGAATCCTGAATCATTTTTAGTTGAAATTTTTCGACCAATTCTTTGGTTTCTTCCCGAAAAAAAGGTGAAACCAACGTCACATTTGCATTTGGACTTGATTTCAATAAAAACGAGCATTTTTCAAGAGCCACAAAACCACCACCAACAATTAAAACTTCGAGTTGGTTTACTTTTAAAAAAATGGGATATAGTTCGTTTTGTTCCATATTTTTATACATTTACTTCAAAAGCAACTTGTTGTTGAATGTTTAAAATCGATTGACGATGTTTCACAACTTCACCAAAAACAATGATAGCTGGATTGCTTAAATTTTGATTTTCAACAACATCTACAATTGTATCTACAATTCCAATCCCAATTTTTTCATCAGCAGTTGTTCCGTTTTGAATGATAGCAACTGGCAATTGATGTTTTCCTTGTGCTTGAAATAATTGGACGATTTGAGGCAACTTGCTCATGCCCATTAACACCACAATAGTAGCATTTGATTTTGCAGCCAATTCAATATCAGAGGACAATTCATGGGTTTTTGTAGTTCCTGTAATCACCCAAAAACTTTCAGAAAATCCACGTTTTGTGAGTGGAATGTGTTGAGTTGCAGGCACCGCTAATGCTGAGGAAATTCCGGGGACAAAAGCCGTTTCTAAACCAAATTTTGCTGCATATTCTAACTCTTCTGCACCACGTCCAAAAATGAAAGGATCTCCTCCTTTTAAACGAACAACATGTCCAAATTTTTGAGCACGAGCTACAATCAATTCGTTAATTTGTTCTTGTTGATACGCATAGCAACCTTTTCTTTTTCCAACAAAAATGAGTTCCGCTTTTGGATTTACATAGTCTAAAATTTCTTCATTTACCAAAGCATCATACAAAACTACATCAGCCGTTTTTAAAACTTTAATAGCTTTTACAGTAATCAAATCTACATCTCCAGGACCCGCTCCAACCACCGTTAAAAGCCCCCTAACCCCCAAAGGGGGAAAAGTATTTTCGTTATAATTGTGAATAGTATTCATTTTTTTCATGTTATTTTTCCTTAAAAAAATAAAATACTTATTGATTTTCTTTTAAAAAGGAAGTTTCTAATTTTCTATATTCTCTTAATTTTTGTAAAAAATAATTGGCATCTTGAATGTATTTTTCAGAAAAAATCGCTGTTGGTTTTTGTTCTTGAATTTGATAAATCAACTTCGAAAAAGTAGTCTCTAAACTGATTTTATCTGACGAAATAAACACCTCATCAAACTGTTGAATGATGTTTGCATGAGAATTTGTACTGATATCTTCTGACAACAACATCGCTTTTGCAGAATTCACCAAAGAACTGTAAGCATGATAAATAGCATTCGAATACACCTCGTTTTGATGCGATTCTTTTGCTTTTTCAATTTTTTCTTCGCTTTCTAAAAACAAGGTTGCAATCAAGTCAATGACTACACCTGCACATTCTCCAATGCCAATTTCTTGAACGTAGGTTTCACTGTTTCCCCAATCAATAAAATCGTCTTGAGTAAGGTTTGTAGCATCTTGTAAATCACTCAGAAAATCATAAAAATACTTTTTCCCTTTTGCTGCATAATAATCAGTAAAATTGATTCCTATCCCATTTTTTTCAAAATCATTTAGAATTCTACGCAAAGCCTCAGGACCTCTTTTACTTGGAATTTTTACTACTTTATCTGCAAAAACCCCTTTTCCATTTCCTAAATTTCCTCCACCCAACAATACTTGCAATGCTGGAGCCACCAATTTTTCTGGCGTTCTTACTGACATTCCTTGAAAACCAATATGCGCCATGTTGTGTTGCCCACAAGCATTCATACAACCGCTGATTTTAATGACCAAATCTTCATTTGCTAAAAGCTGTGGATATTCTGTTTTTATGACATCTTCGAGTTTTTTAGCAATTCCTGTACTGCTTGCAATTCCCAAATTACACGTATCTGTTCCTGGACAAGCTGTGATGTCAACAGCCTTGTTGTAGCCAGGTTCTGCAAAGTTTAATTTTGTCAATTCTGAATAGAAAAATTCTAACAATTCCTCTTTTACAAAAGGAATAATTAGATTTTGACGCAATGAAAATCGGATTTCTGATGCAGCATATTTTTCAACCAAATCAGCCAATTTTCTTGCAGTATCTGTGTAAAAATTTCCTAATAAAACTTTCACTCCAATTGCCACAAAACCTTTTTGTTTCTGAGGAATTACGTTTGTTTTTTTCCAAATTTCAAACTGTTTTTTATCTGAAATTGTTACTTCAGGAATTTGTAAAATCTGAACTGGTTTTGCTATTTCATAATTTTCAACATCGATTTCAACGGATTTGAATTCAATGGCATTTTGTTCAGCAGCCACTAAATCTTTAAAATCTTCCAAACCAATATCATTGATCAAGAATTTTAATCGTGCTTTTACTCTACTTTTTCGTTCTCCATATCTATCAAAAATTCGTAAAACACCTTCCATCATTGGAATCATTTTATCTGAAGGAACAAACTCATACAACACATCTGCATGACGTGGTTGCGAACCTAAACCACCTGCAATCAACACTTTAAATCCACGGACTTCATTTTCGATTTTGGCAATAAAACCCAAATCGTGCATGTAAGAAAGTCCAGAATCTTCATTAGAAGCTGAAAAAGAAACTTTGAATTTTCTTCCCATTTCTTGACAAAACGGATTTCTTAAAAAGAATCGAAAAACAGCTTCAGCATAAGGCGAAACATCAAAAGGTTCATTGATATCAATGCCTGCAGTTTCTGAGGCAGTCACATTTCGAACCGTGTTTCCACAGGCTTCTCGCAACGTAACATCGTCTTTTTCTAATTCAGCCCACAATTCAGGCGTTCTGTTCAAATCGACATAATGAATTTGAATATCTTGACGTGTGGTAATGTGCAATTTTCCAGTAGAATATTCGTCAGAAACTGCTGCAATTCTTCGCAATTGATTGCTTTTTACTTTTCCATAAGGCAATTTTATGCGAATCATTTGAACACCTTGTTGACGCTGACCATACACACCTCTTGCCAATCGCAAACTTCTAAATTTCTCTTCGTCAATTTGTAGATTGTTGTATTGCGCAATTTTATCTGCCAATTCAATGATGTCTTTTTCAACAACTGGATTTTCAATTTCTGTTCTAAAACTTCTCATAAGCCCCACCCAACCTCCCCAGAGGGGAGGAGTCTTTTACGGATTTATTTTAGTGTTAATTTTTATTTATACTATTTTTATCAAACTTGCACTTTTTCTTCACAAGCTATTATCCCTGTGGGGTTGGGGCTTTTATAAATCCAACACCTACAGTATTATTCGTTTTTGGATTTATTAAGATAAAAGCGCCATTGTATTTATGTTTTTTATACGTATCAAAAAAAAGCGGTTTGCTTACTTTTAGTTGAATATCACCAATTTGGTTTAACGTCAATTTTGAAGGATTTTCATTTTCTCCTGAAAAATCGGTTTTCAGTATATTTTTTAAACGCACCACTTTCGCTTGCACGTCATTTACACCATGTTTTAAGTAGTATTTTTGTGAAACTTCAAGCGGCTCTTTGTTGTCCATCCAACAAATAGTTGCTTCCAAATCTTTTGCAATTGTGGGCGCTTCATCAATCTTCACAATCATATCACCTCTGCTTACATTTACATCATCTGTTAATGTGATAGAAACTGAACTTCCTGATGTGGCGCTTTCAAACTCTTCATCAAAAAAATAGATATTTTTGATGGTCGATTTTGTCAAAGAAGGCAACACCAAAACCTCATCACCTACTGAAAAATCACCTCCATAAATTTTGCCTGCATACGCTCTAAAATCATGATATTCAGCAGTTTTTGGTCTGATAACTGTTTGAACTGGAAAACGTGCTCTTGCAAAATCGCTGGTTAATTTGGTATCTATTTTTTCCAAATGTTGCAATAAAGTTTCACCTTTATACCAAGGCATTTGAGTTGATTTTTGAACAACATTGTCACCATGTAAAGCTGCAATTGGAATAAAAGTAATTTGCTCTTTTTGAAAATCGCTTTTGCTCGCCAAATACTCAATTTCATTTTTGATAATTTGAAATTTTTCTTCCGAAAAATTGACCAAATCCATTTTATTGACAGCCACAATTACATTTTTTATTCTCAATAAATTATTGATAAAAAAATGACGATAGGTTTGTTCAACAACGCCATTTCTAGCATCCACCAAAATGATGGAAGCTTGTGCATTTGATGCACCTGTAACCATATTTCGAGTGTATTCAACATGACCTGGAGAATCAGCAATGATGAAACTTTTGGTAGGTGTTGAAAAATAAATATGCGCTACATCAATCGTAATTCCTTGTTCACGCTCAGCAATTAAACCATCAGTTGCCAACGAGAAATCAAGATAATCAAAACCACGTTGTTTGCTTTTGTCTTCAATGGCTTTAATTTTATCAGTCGTTAGCGATTTTGTATCGTATAAAAGACGACCAATTAAGGTGCTTTTTCCATCATCTACACTTCCTGCTGTTGCTATTTTTAGGAGCCCCATCCCAACCTTCCCCAAAAGGAAAGGAGTTGAATTCGTTTGTGTTTTAGTATCAATCATAAAATTTAATTTTCTTGTTAAGAAAATATAACTGTGCTTTTTGTTTTACAATTTTTCCCCCTTTGGGAGAAGAGGGGCTTTTAAAAATACCCCTGTTGTTTGCGTTTTTCCATGGCTGCTTCTGAACGTGAATCGTCAATTCTTGCCCCTCTTTCTGAGATGGAAGCGTCTCTAATTTCTGCCACTACTTTTTCGATTGTTGCTGCATTTGAAATTACAGCTGCAGTACAACTCATATCTCCTACAGTTCTAAAACGAACAATTCTCTCTGTAACTTCTTCATATTCATCTCTATATACAAATTCATCGTTTGCAGACCAAATGAATCCATCTCTTAAAAATGTTTTTCGTTTGTGTGCAAAATAGATGGAAGGAATTTCCAATTGTTCTTTTTCAATATACGACCAAACGTCTAGTTCTGTCCAATTTGAAATGGGAAAAACACGCACATTTTGTCCTAATTCTATTCGTCCATTGAGCATATCAAACAATTCAGGACGTTGATTTTTTTCATCCCATTGCCCAAAATCATCTCTTACCGAAAAAATTCGTTCTTTGGCTCTCGCTTTTTCTTCATCTCTTCTTGCACCTCCAATACAAGCGTCAAAATCATACTCTTCAATGGCATCTAACAATGTTTCTGTTTGCAAGATATTTCTACTTGCATATCTTCCTTTTTCTTCTTTCACTTTTCCAGTATCAATGTTGTCTTGCACATTTCTGACAATCAACTCCAAACCCAATTCTTGAACCAATTTGTCTCTAAATTCAATGGTTTCAGGAAAATTATGTCCTGTATCAATGTGCAATAATGGAAAAGGAATTTTCGCTGGATAAAAAGCTTTTTGCGCCAAACGAACTAACGTAATACTGTCTTTTCCGCCCGAAAAAAGCAACACTGGACGTTCAAACTGTGCTACAACTTCTCTAAAAATATAAATTGCTTCGCTTTCTAAAGCATTTACAGGAACTGTTTTTTTACTCATAATAGATTGTTTATTAGGAATGTAATCCACATTCTCTGTTGCTTTCCACTTTTGTTGGATCAAAATAGACGAACTCATTTGGCAACTGATTTTCGATTAAATAAGCATCTAATTCTTCATCAGACCAATGATAAAAAGGACTGATTTTAAGGATCCCATCTTTGCTTTTTGACACAATTCCAATGCTGTCTCTGAAAGCGGTTTGACCTTTTCGTAAGTTTGTAAACCAAACATCTGGTTGATGTTCTTTCATCGCTCTTGAAAATGGTTCTAATTTTACTTGTTCTGTAAAAAGTGTATGTTTTGGATCGTCAATACTTGGCACTCCCAACACCACATTTCTATGTGCAACTGTTTGTTTTGGAGTGTATAAATGAATATTCAAATTCAATGTTGAAATCAGCAATTCTGCGTGTTTGTAAGTTTGAACGGTGTTATAACCTGTGTCACACCAAATTACTTTAATGTCCTTTTTTACAGAAGTAACTGCGTGCAAAATCGCCACTTCATAAGGTCTGAAATTTGTGGTAATTATTGGATTTTTGGCAAATTCAGTGACCCAAGAAATAATTTCTTCAGGACTTTTATCTCGCAATTCTTTGTTGAATTTTTCTAAATCTAAGTTCATTATTTTCCCCATTTTACGGTATTCCAAACTCTTTCATGAAAAAAATACAATACAATTTTTGTCATAAAATCTACAGATGCTATTGACGCCGCCAATGATAATTTTTGAGTGACAAAAAATGAAACTATCAAGGTGTCAAGTGTTCCTACAAGTCTCCAAGTGAAAGCTTTGACGATGCTTCTCATAGGTCTTTCAGATTTTTTATCCTCTTCAAAACTTCCCCTGGATGCAGATTTATTGAATATCATTTGGTCTAAAATCATAAATACTATTTTTATCCTATCTAATTAGTAGATTTTGCAAACTTACATCATTTGAAAGACATATTAAACTTAAAACTGAAATATTTTATATATTCCCTATCGATTTTATAGAATATAAAATAATACGCAAAAAAATTATCAATTTGATAGCACAAACCATAGTAGTTTAGAAAAACTGTAAAACTTTTGGGAATATATTTTAGAATGTTTTACCTAAGGTAAACTGAATAGGAATGGCAACTCCATCATTTCTGGTAAATATATTTCCGTTGGAATAATGCATAATGCGCAATTCAGCATTGAATTTTCTGTTTTTCCCGAAGAAGACACCAAAACCCATCGTGTCTTGATAGGTAATTTTAGGGCCTGTTTTTGTAAGATCAATATCACTTTTTGAGATAAAAGTAGGACCAATAATTGAATAATTTGTATAAAAATCATAACCAACTCTTCTCAATAAATAGAATCGCAACACAGGAAAAATTGAAAATGCAAAGACATTTTCAGTGTTTATTGGTGACTGAAAATAAGTAATACTCGTGCCCCAATCTAATGAAAAAATTCTTTCAGATCTATAAATAAGCCTTTGATAAGTCACTGAAATAGCATGATTTGCCTTCACTTCGCCAACCCAAAAAATAGGAATTCCAAAACTTTCAAAATTACCAACTTTCAAATTCATACCGAAAAAACGATTCAACCCAAAACCAATGGCGCTTGTCCCATAACTAACTTGCAAAATATTGTTTGGAAAAAAGTATTTATTTGTTGAATATTCACGCGCTGTTTTGTCGTCAACTTGTTTCAAATGATATTCAAATCCCACACTTGCTTGCGAAATGGAAGGCTGATTGTGTTTGGTTGATTTTGGTAAAAAAGTGCCATTTGCAGACAATCGCCATTTATCAGAAAGCCAATATTGAACTCCAAATCCGTATAATAAACTGGCAAAATGTGCATTTTCATAAATCACTTTATCATCAATAGAAAATCCAAATCTGGTGACATTTGCAATTCCTGTTTCTAGGTAAAAAGAAGTTTTTTCACTAAGTTGAAAATCTTTTTTTAAAGATAAAGACCAAGCATTAATCCAAACACTTTGTTGATAACCAATATTGTTTACATTATCATATTTAAACCAAGCTGCCGGTCTGATCGTTCCAAATTGTGCAGAAAAATCCTCTGTAATTTTGTGACCTAACAACAATCTTCCAGAAAACCAATTTCGACTAAAGGTCTCTGTTTCAAAACCATCAATCAAATTATCGTTTGAAAATGGATAGAAAATTCCACCTAAATTGATGCTATAATACGATTTTGATAAAAAATTGGTAAACTTCGTTTTTAGTGGTTTTTCTGTTTGAGAAAAATTTTGGAGAGAGAAACAAATTAGTAAAATGAATAGTGCTTTTTTCATTAATCAAAATTCATTATTTTTCAACTTTTCCAAAGATGTATTTCTGAAAATTTCAAGAGTGCTGTCTCTCACTTGAATCATTAAATTGTGAACTGCACAAGCATTTTCATCAGGACAATCATCGCATTTTTCATAAAAATTCAAACTTACACAAGGCACCATTGCAATGGGACCTTCCAAAACACGCATGACATCTGTCATCAAAATTTCAGAAGGATGTTTTAACAGATAATACCCTCCACCTTTTCCTTTTTTAGAACCTAAAAAACCCGTTTTTCTGAGAGTTAACAGAATACTTTCTAAAAATTTCAAAGAGATATTTTCGCACTTTGAAATCGTGGCAATTTGAACAGGACTTTTGTCATGTTGTTTTGCCAAATAAGTCAGCGCTTTGATTCCGTATTTTGTTTTTTTAGACAGCATGAAACAAAACTACACAAAAAAAGTAATTATTTGGCATTCAAAGCTTGCGCAATGTCCGAAATAATATCTGCCACATTTTCCAAACCAACAGAAACACGCACCAAACCATCTGTAATTCCGACTTCTAATCGGTCTTTTTCTGCTAATTTGCTGTGAGTTGTGGAAGAAGGATGTGTTACAATTGTTCTTGTATCGCCCAAATTTGCTGACAAAGAACACATTTTGATATTGTTCAAAAAAGTTCTTCCAGCTTCAATGCCTCCTTTGATTTCGAAAGCAACAATATTGCCTCCCAAACTCATTTGTTTTTTCGCAATTTCATGTTGTGGATGAGATTTTAAAAATGGATATTTTACCATTTTTACATTCGGATGTTTTTCTAAAAACTCTGCAACTTTCAAAGCATTTTCTGCATGTTTTTCAACTCTGATTGCTAACGTTTCCAAACTTTTTGACAAAACCCACGCATTGAAAGGCGACATTGCAGGCCCTGTATTTCTGGCAAAAATATAGATTTCATGCATCAATTCTTTATTGCCAACTGTAATTCCACCCAAAACTCGTCCTTGACCATCCATCAATTTTGTAGCGGAATGAATTACTAAATCTGCACCAAATGTAATTGGTTGTTGCACATAAGGAGTTGCAAAACAATTGTCTACAATATAAATCAGATTGTGCTTTTTGGCAATTTTTCCAATTCTTTCCAAATCTAAAATATCTACAGCAGGATTTGTAGGCGTTTCAATGTATAGAATTTTGGTGTTTTCCTGAATCAAACTTTCTAGCAAATCCACTTCATCCACCTTAAAATATGTGGTTTTAATATTCCATTTTGGGAGAAATTTGGTAAACATTGCGTGTGTAGAACCAAAAACAGAACTACAAGAAACAATGTGATCGCCTGCTTTTAGCAACGCTGCAAACGACGTAAAAATCGCAGCCATTCCTGTTGCAAAAGCATACCCTGCTTCTGCACCTTCCATGGCAACTACTTTATTGACAAATTCTGTGGTATTTGGATTTGTGAAACGACTGTATAGATTTCGTTCTTTTTCTTCTGCAAACGAAGCACGCATGTCTTCAGCATCATCAAAAACAAAACTCGATGATAAATATAATGGCGTTGAATGCTCTGAGAACTGACTTCTTTCAGTTTGAGTTCTAATGGCTTGTGTTTCGAAATGTTTGCTCATGTTTTGGTTGTTAGTTGTTAGTTGGTGGTTGATCGTTTTTCGTTTTTCGATGTTCGTTATTCGTTGGTTGTTTTGACTAAAAACCATCAAATACAAACCATCAACTATTTTAATTATTATGTTTTGCCAATCTTAAAATATCTCCAAAAACTCCTCTTGCAGTGACTTTTGCGCCTGCTCCAGCACCTTGAATGACAATGGGTTGCGTTCCATACGATTCTGTATAAATTTCAAAAATAGCATCAGAACCTTTTAAAGAACCTAAAGGAGAATTTTGTTCAACTGAAACTAATTTCACTTCCAAAATTCCTTTTTCTTGAGATAAATCTCCACTCAAATCTCCAATATAACGCAATACATGATTGGGTTTTTGGGTATTTTTTAATGTTTGATATTCGTTATTTAATAATTCTAAATTGCTTAAAAAATCAGAAACAGTTCCATTTCTCAAATTTTCAGGAATCAGGTTTTGAACGTTCACTTCATGCAATTCATTTTCTAAATCCAATTCTCTCGCTAAAATTAATAATTTTCTGGCAACATCAACACCACCCAAATCATCTCTTGGGTCTGGCTCCGTAAAACCTTTGGAAATAGCGTCTTGCAATACTGTTGAAAATGGAATTTCTTCCGCAGAAAATGTGTTGAATAAATAACTCAATGTTCCTGAAAATACCCCTCGAATTCTAGTGATGTTTTCTCCTGATTCGTGCAACAAACGAATCGTATCAATCAATGGCAATCCTGCACCAACATTTGTTTCGTATAAATATTGTTTTTTATGTTCTTTTAATTTTGAACGCAATTTTTTGTAAAAATCAAAAGACAAGGTATTCGCAATTTTATTGCACGAAACCAAGTCAAAACCTGCTTCAATTAATGGGATATATTGCGTTACAAAATTAGCGCTTGCTGTATTATCAACTGCAATTAAATTCTCTAAATGATGTGTTTTTGCAAAATTGATAACATCGATTATCGTGGCATTTTCATCACCATCTATTGCTAATTCTTGTTCCCAATTTGCAGAAACACCAGATGTATTCATCAGCATTTTTTTGGAATTTGCGACTGCAAACACATTCAATTGAATTTTTCTTCTTTCTAAAATTTGCGATGCGTTTTCCAACATCTGATTGATTAAAGTGCTACCAACCAACCCTTTTCCGAAAATGGCAATGTTTACTTTTTTAGAAACTCCGAAAACTTGACCGTGAATAACATTGACGGCTTTGTGCAACTGTTCTTTTTTTACAATAATATTCACATTTTTTCCAGTAATCGAATTATTAAATAACAATGGAATGATTTGATTTTTGATCAAAGCATTGTAAGGATGGTGAAATTCGCTCAAATCTTGACCAATAATCGAAATCACAGCCACATTTTTGATGACCGAAATTTGATTGACATCTTGCGAGTAAAAATCACTTTCAAACTCATTTTGTAAGGCTTTTGCAGCTTCTTCAGCTTTGTTTTCTTCAATTACAAAACCAATTCCTCTTTCTGAAGAACCCTGAGAAATGATGCTCACACTGATATTTTTAGCGCTCAATGTTTTAAAAATTCGCGCATCTACCCCCACTTTTCCCAACAAACCTCTTCCTTCAAAATTCAACAAACAAACATTATTGATGGTTGAAATGGATTTGATGCCTTTTGAAGAAGTTTCGGAAGTGATTAATGTTCCTTTATCCTCTTTATTGAACGTATTCAAAATCCGAAGATCGATGTTTTTTTCTAATAACGGAATGATGGTTTTGGCGTGTAAAATGGTGGCACCAAAATTTGCCAATTCATTAGCTTCTGAAAAAGACAATTGCTCTATTTTCTTTGCATCTGCCACAAAATCAGGATTCGCAGTGAAAATTCCGTTAACATGTGTGTAATTTTGCAACTCACAAGCATCCATATAATTAGCTAACAAAGCTGCTGTATAATTACTGCCATTTCTACCTAAAGTAGTGGTTTCATTTTTTTGATTGCTCCCAATAAAACCAGTAAACAAATTGAGCGTTTGGTTATTCTCTTTGAAAAATTTGACCACATTTTCTTTGGAAATTGATTTGATGGGTTGTGCATTTCCAAAGTTTTCATCAGTAATAATCAAGTTTCTAGCATCTGCAATTTTTACTGGAATTCCCTCTTTTTCGAGCAAACTTGCCAATAATTTTACAGACAGCAATTCCCCTTGCGCCAATACTTCATCTTTGATTTTCTCACTATAATCGCCCAACAAAGCAACACCTTCAAAAATAGTTTTGAGTTTGCTAAACTCTTCTGAAAAATCAACTTGTGTATTTGGTTCCAATTGATAGTTTTTCAACTTTTCAAAATCAAACAAGTACTCTTTTTTTGATGCAGCTTTCTCTAAAATTTCTTCCAATTCATTAGTGGTATTTCCTCTTGCAGAAACCACTATCGTAAATTTTTCTTGATTTTTAACTTTATCAAGAATGATTTCCATGGCATGTTGCAGTCCAGTTCCGTTTGCCAACGATTTCCCTCCAAATTTTACAACTTTCATTTTTTTAGCCCTGTAATTTGCATTAAAAATAGGTTCAATAATCTGTTGCAATTGGTCATATTCCATCAAAAAAGCATCATGACCATGCACAGAATGAATTTCATTATAGGTCACGTTTGCTTTAGTCAATGCCAATTTTCTTTGCGTTTCTCTGTTTTCATCTGCCGTAAAAAACAAGTCAGAATCCACTCCAATAATATGAATATTGGCTTCGATTTTGTCTAAAAATTCAATCGGAATTTTTCCATTGTTGGTTACATCAATTGATTTCAGCAACTGATTCATCAATTTGTAAGAAGACAATTGATAGCGTTCTTGCAGTTTTTTTCCATGATGCAACAACCAACTTTCTACGTTAAAAACTGATAATTCTTCATTTTTTGAACGATGGAAACGTTTTTTAAAAGATTTAGGAGTTCTGTAACAAAGCATGGCATGCATACGAGCATCATGCACAGGATTGTTGGAATTGACCAAAAACTGCTCTTGAATTTGACAATTGGCAATCAACCAATCAGTAGATTTCCAATCTGTAGCTACAGGAATAAAATGTTGGGTCAATTGATTGTTCAAAACCATCATTTCCCAGGCAATTCCTCCACCTAATGAACCACCAATCAATGCAAAAAGTTGGGTAATTTTAAGTTCTTTCAAGCCAAATAAAAAAATTCTTGCAATGTCTCTGGCAATAAAACTTTTATACTCATCAATCACAAATCCGTCAAAACCATTGCCTGGAATGTTGAATGACAAGACTGTATATTTTTGAGTGTCAATGGTTTTTTTTTCGCCAATAATTTCAGACCACCAACCATTTTCACCAGCCACATTGCTATTTCCTGTCAATGCATGATTGACCAAAACCACAGGAGCATTTCCCAAAGTCTGTCCAAATAGTTGATAACTCAATTGAATATTTTGAAATTGTGCACCAATTTCTGTGATGAAACTAGGAATTATAATATGTTGTAAATGCTCTTTCAATTATTTATTTTTTATTATTCAAAAAATACCTACAAGGTCTATATCCCGAAATTTCGGGACTTGCAGGATGCAGTTAGTGAATTTTCGCAAATGCTGCTTTTAGATCGGCTTTTAAATCTTCAATATCTTCTATTCCTACAGAAAGTCTGATTAAATCAGTAGTTACTCCTGCACTTAATTGTTGTGCTTCATCCAATTGTTGATGTGTGGTACTTGATGGATGAATAATCAATGATTTTGTATCGCCAATATTTGCCAATAACGAAAACAATTTGGTTTCGTTTGAAATGGTTTTAGCTGCTTCAAATCCGCCTTTTGCGCCAAAAGTAACAATGCCACTTTGCCCATTTGGTAAATATTTATCTGCCAATAACTTATATTTACTGCTTTCCAAACCGGGATAATTTACCCAAGCAACCTCATCTTGTTGTTCCAACCATTTTGCAATTTCCAACGCATTTTTTGAATGTTGTTTGATACGAACGGACAAAGTTTCCAACCCTTGAATAATATTGAACGCATTTGTAGGACTCAATGCGCCACCAAAATCACGCAATCCTTCTAAAATCAATTTAAACGTAAAAGACGCTGCGCCCAATGTTTCATAATATTTTAATCCATGATATCCAGCAGAAGGCTCGGTAAATTCAGGGAATTTTCCATTAGACCAATCAAATGTTCCTGCATCAATAATGGCTCCTCCTAAAGAATTTCCTTGACCACCAATATATTTTGTCAAGGAATGAATCACAATATCAGCCCCATATTTTATCGGGTTTAATAATGCAGGAGATGCCACAGTGTTATCAACCATAAAGGGCACTTTCGCTGCTTTTGCTTCTTTGGAAATTGCTTCCAAATCCAAGACATCTAACTTCGGATTTCCTAAAGATTCTGCGAAGAATACTCGGGTATTTTCCTGAACAGCTTTTCCAAAGTTTTCAGGGTTTTCAGCATCTATAAATGTGGTTGTAATACCCAATCTTGGCAAGGTTACGCTCAATAAATTGTAAGTCCCACCATATAAACTACTTGATGCTACAATGTGATCGCCCGCTTTTAATAAAGTTAGTAATCCTGTTGAAATGGCTGCAGTACCAGAAGCAAAAACCACTGCTGCTATGCCGCCTTCAATTGTTGCCAAACGGTCTTGCAAAATTTGATTGGTAGGATTGTTCAATCTAGTGTAAATAAATCCTAATTCTTTCAATGAAAACAGGTTTGCAGCATGATCTGCATTGTTAAAAACATAGGAGGTTGTTTGATAAATAGGCACTGCTCTTGTCCCTCCATTTTTTGTTACATCATGTCCTGCGTGCAACGCGTTTGTTGCGAATTTTTGTGTACTCATTTTTCTGTTTTTTTGAGTTAATAAATAAATCAATACCACCAATTTGGTTGATGTGCTTACTAGAAAAATGTTATTAAGAATTTTAGAAATCCCTTAGACTAAGAATTTTCTTTTTTGTTATCTATCCATTTTTTAGTTGGGTAGAATTTAGCACCTTTTCCGAAAACGGGAGGTTGCTAAGGCTTCAAAGGGTCTAGTCCCTCCACCTTTCTTGATAACATTTCAATAAAATATTGAACTTTTTGAGTACAAATATTGCAACAGAAAAATGAATTATCCAAACAAAATTTACTTTTTCTACGAAATCAATGTATTTAATATGAAAACCGAACGCTTTTATTTCGATTGATAATTTTTTCAAAAAAAGGTTTTCAATTTCAAAATTAACTTTAAATTTGTATTCGAAACAAAGAGGAAAAATTTGAACTGATTGCAACCTCACTAAAAAATGCTAAAGCAGTATATTTCTACTACTTTCAGCGACTTTGCAATCTATTTTTGTTTCTACTAAAAACTTTAAAAATTTATTTTATGTCATATTTATTTACCTCAGAAAGTGTTTCTGAAGGACACCCAGATAAAGTTGCAGACCAAATTAGTGATGCGCTAATTGATAATTTCTTAGCATTTGATAGCACAAGTAAGGTAGCTTGCGAAACTTTAGTAACCACAGGTCAAGTTATTTTGGCTGGAGAAGTAAAATCTAAAACGTATTTGGATGTGCAACAAATTGCTAGAGAGGTCATCAATAAAATTGGTTACACCAAAAGTGAGTATAAGTTTGAAGGCAATTCTTGTGGAGTTTTATCGGCAATTCACGAACAATCTCCAGATATCAATCAAGGAGTTGAAAGAAAAAATCCCGAAGATCAAGGTGCTGGAGATCAAGGAATGATGTTTGGGTATGCCACTGACGAAACCGATAATTACATGCCATTGGCATTGGAATTATCTCATAGATTATTGAAAGAATTGGCTGAAATCCGCAGAGAAAATTCCGAAATCACCTATTTAAGACCCGACGCAAAAAGTCAAGTTACCATTGAATATTCAGATGATAATGTGCCTCAAAGAATTGATACCATTGTGATTTCTACGCAACATGATGATTTTATAAAACCTGCCACTGAAAGCAAAGAAGACAAAACGATTGCCGATGAAAAGATGTTGAAAATCATTTTTAATGATATGATCCGCGTTTTAATTCCGAGAGTAGTTGCCAAATTACCAAAAAAAATTCAGCAATTATTTACAGACCAAATCGAATATCACATCAATCCAACAGGCGTTTTTGTGATTGGTGGTCCACATGGAGATACAGGTTTGACTGGACGTAAAATTATTGTGGACACTTACGGAGGAAAAGGGGCTCACGGTGGAGGTGCTTTTTCAGGAAAAGACCCAAGCAAGGTAGATCGTTCAGGAGCGTATGCAACCAGACATATTGCGAAAAATATCGTGGCTGCAGGCTTGTGTAAAGAAGTTTTGGTACAAGTTTCCTATGCTATTGGCGTGGCAAAACCTACAAGTATTTATGTGAACACACTTGGCACTTCAAAAATAAAAATGTCTGATGGTGAAATCGGGGAAATTATCGAGAAACTATTTGACATGCGCCCGTATGCTATTGAACAACGTTTGCAACTAAGAAAACCTATTTATTCCGAAACTGCGGCTTATGGTCATATGGGGAGAACATCTGAAAAAAAGATTGTAACGTTTTCAAATCCGATGGGAGAGACTGTTTCACAAGAAGTAGAGACTTTTACATGGGAGAAATTGGATTATGTTGATAAGATCAAGGAAGTGTTTTCGCTTTAAAATTATTATAAGTTATTTCACAGAGTTTCACAAAGTAGTCACAAAGGTTCGCAGAAAGTTTGGTTTTTCTTTGAGTTTTTTGTGACTACTTTCTATTTTTTAGAATACCGTTTTTTTTGATTGGCAATTGAAAATGCTCTTTCAGTCCTCTTTAACATTATTTTAAGACTGCATCTTTATCGGTTTGTGTACTTTCGGCAACAATTCAAATCACACACAAATTATGACAAAAAAGATAGTATTGCAACTGTTCACAGTTGCATTTGTTTTTTCTTTTTCTGCGGAAGCTTTAGCTCAAACCAAAAAAAAGAAAAAAGATGACAAAGAAGCAGTAGTCACTCCTGCTACAAAACCTGAAGCAAAAAAAACAGGGCCTCAACCTTATGGTAAGGTAGTCACGAAAGACATGAAGACAGACAAAGGTTTGTTCAATGTGCATTCAAAAGATGAAACGTATCTATTCGAAATTCATGATACACTTTTTGAAAGAGAGATGTTGATGGTTACTCGTATTGCAAAAACCGCAAGCGAAATTGGTTTTGGTGGAGGAAAAACAAATACGCAAGTGTTGCGTTGGCAACGAAAAGGGCAACAAGTATTACTGAGAGTGGTATCTCATGATGTGGTCGCTGATACCATTTTACCAGTTCATGAAGCTGTAGTAAACTCTAATTTTGAACCTGTTTTATTTGCTTTTCCAATCAAAGCATTCAATAAAGATACCACTGCAGTAGTAATTGATGCTACACCTTTGTTAAAAGAAGATGTAAAACCGTTAGGATTGCCAGAATCTTATAGAAATCAATATAAAATTTCAAGATTAGACAATGCCCGTTCTTATACTGAGCGCGTGAGTAGTTATCCACTAAATGTGGAATTGAGACACGTAAAAACATACGTTGCCTCTGCGCCACCCTCAAACAAAAGTGTGGGTTCAATTTCGTTAGAGATGAGCAATTCAATGATTTTATTACCAAAAGTACCTATGAAACGCCGTTATTTTGACGAACGTGTTGGGTGGTTTGCTCGCGGACAAGTAGATTATGGTTTACAAGACCAAAGAAGTAAAACCGTAAATTATCTTGACAGATGGCGTTTGGAAGTGAAAGACGAAGACATCGAAAAATTCAACAGAGGTGAATTGGTTTTTCCAAAAAAACAAATCGTTTATTACATTGACAGAGCAACTCCAAAAGAATGGGTGCCTTATATAAAACAAGGCATTGAAGATTGGCAAGTAGCTTTTGAAGCAGCAGGTTTCAAAGAAGCGATTATCGCAAAAGATCCTCCAACCAAAGAAGAAGACCCTGATTGGTCGCCCGAAGATGTTCGTTATTCAGTAGTCAGATATTTGGCTTCTCCCATTCCGAATGCCAATGGACCTCACGTAAGTGACCCACGTTCAGGAGAGATTTTAGAATCGGACATCAATTGGTATCATAATGTGATGACCTTGCTACACAACTGGTTTTTTATCCAAACAGGTGCCATCAATAATGATGCACGTGGAAACGCATTCAAGACTGAGATTATGGGACGTTTGATTCGTTTTGTGTCATCACACGAAGTTGGGCACACGCTTGGGTTGCCTCACAACATGGGAAGTTCAGTGGCTTATCCTGTAGATTCATTGCGTTCGGCTTCGTTCACCAAGAAATTTGGAACTGCACCATCCATTATGGATTATGCACGTTTTAATTATATTGCTCAACCTGAAGACAAAGGAGTTGCTTTGATGCCAAACATTGGTATTTATGATAAATATGCTATTTCTTGGGGTTACAGACCTATTTTAGACAAAAATGCCAAAGGCGAAAAAGAAATTTTAGATTCATGGATTCTGAAACATGCTGGAGACCCAATGTATCGTTTTGGACACCAACAAGCAACAGGTGTTGTGGACCCAAGTTCGCAAACTGAAGATTTGGGGGATGATGCTCTGAAAGCATCCATGTATGGAATTAAAAATTTGAAACGTATTTTACCAAAATTAGAGGAATGGACTTCTGAAAAAGGAGAAAATTATGACGAACTGCAAACCATGTATGGTGAATTGTTAGGTCAGTTTAACAAGTATATGGGACATGTAACTGCCAATATTGGTGGTGTTTATGAATACTATAAAACATCAGATCAAGATGGCGCTGTTTATACCCACGTTGACAAAGCAAAACAACAAGAAGCCATGAAATTCTTGACAGACAATTTGTTTAAAACACCTACTTGGATGTTGGACAAAAACATTTTCAGTAAGATTGAGTTTTCTGGCTCTGTAGAAAGAGTAAGAGGCTTGCAAGCTCGCACATTGAATAGTATTTTAGATGCTGGAAGAATGGCACGAATGATTGAAAACGAAACGTTGAATGGTACTACAAAAGCATACACGCTAGTAAGTTTGATGAGTGATGTGAGAACAGGTATTTGGAGTGAGCTATACAATGGTGCAGCAATTGATACCTATAGAAGAAACTTGCAAAGAGCCTATTTGGATCGCATGAACTATTTGTTGAACGAAGTAAAAGATCAACGAGAAATCAACAATGGGTATGCAAAGCAAAGTGGTATTACTGTGAATCAATCCGATGTAAAAGCAGTGGTGAGAGGCGAGTTGAAACGCATTCAACGAGATGCGAAAACTGCTGCTGCAGTGGGCAATACGTTGACCAAATATCATTTACAAGATGTGGTAGATCGTATTGGAATGATTTTAGATCCGAAATAAAGAGTTGCTTTTGGCTATTGGCTTTTAGCGCAGTTAGCTTTTAGCTATTGGCATTGAAAAACCCTGAACGATTTGATTTCGTTCAGGGTTTTTTGTTTATGGGTCATCGAGCATCGAAAATCGGTTGCCGATTTAACTTCTTACAAACTTGCCCAAAGACTCCAATAATTGCGGTTCGTCTTCAAGGGCGATTCTTGCGATGGCAAAAAAGAAACCCATCCATTTTTCGAGGTCTTTGAAGGTTTTTTCTTTTACTTTTGGTTGAATTTTGAGTAATACGAACCTTTTTATGTTCATCCTGACCGCAATAAACGCCCATCATGTTGATAACCAACGCCAAATTATTGATAACTACCACCTCCCGAGCATTTTACACCACCTGAAAGTCATTTTTCACTGCCCTCCAAGCATTTTCCACCCCCGACAACGCAATTTCCACTGCCTCCTATTGGTTTTACACCACCGATATTTTAAGTTACACCACCTCCCAAGCAACTTTAAACGCCTTCTGTGGGTTTTGAGCCATTTAAATTTAAAGGCTTGCCTGGTTTCGATTCTTGAAGTTTATAATGTGGATACCAAAGGACAAAAATATCACTAGAAAGCCAAGAAAATTGTTTTTTCTTATCAAACTAATATTGATTTATTATTCAATTCAAAAAATCATATTGTTCCAATTGTTTCACATAGAAGTATCGTTGAAAACTTTGAAAAAAAAATGACGTTAGTTTCACAAAAAGTGATAACGAGTTCACCTAGAGGCGATGTTACAAGACTTGGTAAAATTGAAAGAACAAGTATTGAAAAAAAATATGAATGGGAAGAAGAAAAATAAATTTGAATGTTTTAAATTAAAATCTTTAAAATCTAACATATTTAATAATGAACTTAGAAAAAATGAAAATTATTTTTAAAAAAGTGTGTTTTTCCTTGCGTGAATCGTTTTTTTTTATGTTAGCTTTGTTGTTATGAAAGGTTACAAACTTCCTAACAATATTTTACGTAAAATCCTCCTAAAAAGATTCTTATATAAAAATTGCGCAGCTTCTTTTTAGTTTATTGACGGTTAACAAGGCGAACTTCTTGTAGGTATTTTTGAGCGTAAAAATCACGTTCTGTAAACTAATTTTAATAATTTTAAAAAAATAATAAATATGAAAAAAATAGTATTAACATCTATACTGAGCTTTTGTTTTTTTCTGTCTTTTGGAAATGAAATAGATATTAAAAAACAGGAAAATGAATTTTTTAATTGTTGGGTAAAAATTACCTATTTAACTGTGAATCCTGAAACATTCGAAACAACCTCATTTGAATGGTATCACTGGGCAGGTTATGCAGGGTCTCAAGAAAGTTGTAACAAACTAGCTAAAGAATTTGCTGATTCAATTAACGCTTACGAGAACTAAAAATTTAAATTTTATTTTAGGATATTTCTTCTTGAAATATCCTAAAATTTTAAAACTAATAATTTATGAGAAAACTATATATTTTGTTTTTTTTATTGCTTTCAAGCACCATAAAATCACAAGATAAAAAGGTTTATGTGGAATATGAAATCACAAATTTATCTACAGGTAAGCCCATTTATGTAAAAGCAAAGTTATTTGTGGATAAAACGAAATCAGTTTATACAATAGATCCTAAAGACACAAAATACAACAAAGAAGAAAAAGCTACATACAATGAAAATGACAATAGTATAACTAAGATTATTTACAAATCGAGTGGTAATATGTTTCTTTTAATTACTGATTTTTTAAAGGATTCTATCGAATTTAACTCAAATTCTAGAGAAACAAAATTCATAGTTCAAGAAAAAAAACATCCATTTAAATGGATTATACATAAAGACACAAAAAAAATTGGAGATTTCAATTGCAAAAAAGCAACAACTTATTTTAGAGGACGAAATTATATTGCTTGGTATAGTCCTGAAATACCTTTAAATAGTGGTCCTTGGAAATTTTCGGGCTTGCCTGGGCTGATTATTGAAGTACAAGATATAGAAAATTTATTTTCGTGGAAGACACAAACTATAATCTACCCATTTAAAGAAAATACCCCGAAAGAAATTCCAAACAAAGAAAGTTACACCAAAATAAAATTGAAGGAATATATAGGTGTTCAAGGAAAAAACTCTACAAATTTTGCCAGCCTTATTCAAACTAAAATGCCAAAAGGATCTGAATTTAGAGACATGAAAATTAAAAGGGAAGGAATTGAACTTATCTATGAATGGGAAGAAGAAAAATAAATTTGAATGTTTTAAATTAAAATCTTTAAAATCTAACATATTTAATAATGAACTTAGAAAAAATGAAAATTATTTTTAAAAAAGTGTGTTTTTCCTTGCGTGAATCGTTTTTTTTTATGTTAGCTTTGTTGTTATGAAAGGTTACAAACTTCCTAACAATATTTTACGTAAAATCCTCCTAAAAAGATTCTTATATAAAAATTGCGCAGCTTCTTTTTAGTTTATTGACGGTTAACAAGGCGAACTTCTTGTAGGTATTTTTGAGCGTAAAAATCACGTTCTGTAAACTAATTTTAATAATTTTAAAAAAAGAAATAAACATGAAAAAAATTGTATTAATCTTTACCCTAAGTTTAGGGTTTATGAGTTTTACTAAAAGTGAAACATCTCAAAATGTTGATAATTCTAAAAAATTACAATTTGATGATGTATGCACAAGAACTTGTTATTATGCAGTAAATAGAGAAACTGGTTCTAGAAGACTATTGGGCTGTACAGATTGGGATTGTGGATCTTTACCTGAAATAACTTTAACTGTTTCTGGCGGAAATTAAATAAGTTGAGATTGTCTTAATTTTCAAAAGACAACCTCTTCATTTTTTAAATTATGAAAAACATTGTACTACTTTTTTTTATGTGTTCATTATCTTGTTTATGTCAAGATAATTGTGGAAATGTACTTTATAAAGTAACTGGAACTTACGATATTATATATTACACTATGAGGTTTTCAAATAAATATTCTTATTATGAAGAAACAAAAATTCAAAAAGAAAGTGAAAAGATTGAGGTTTTGAAAGAAAATGGTAATGTAATAAAAAATGTAACAATCCAAAAACAAAGCTTAAAACCTATGTTTTTTTTTAATGATAGAAAAGAATTATATTTTTTAACTGAATATGTTAGCGGAAAAACAGATATTGTAAAAGAAACTAATATCAAATGGGACTGGAAGATTTTACCAGATGAAAAAAAAATTGGAAATTTTACTGTGCAAAAAGCAACAGCAAAATTCAGGGGTAGTTCATTTACTGGATGGTTTACAAATACAATTCCTCTTCCTTATGGCCCTTGGAAAGCAAAAGGACTTCCTGGAATCATCTTAGAAATTTATGACGATAATAATTTACTTCATATTACAGCCATAAAAGTAAGCTTGACAGGAGAAAATTGTAAAAATCCAATTGATAAGATGATTTTCAAAAATTCAATAGATATTTATACTTTCTTGAAAAAAGAAAAACAAGAAGACGTGGATTTTATAAAAAAACTAAATGCTAAGTTACCAAAAGGCGCTAAAAAATTCAATGTAAATGAAGATTGTGATGACTGCCCTAAGCAATTAAAACTTGAAAATTTTGAGGAAAAGTTTTGAATTAAAAATGCGAATTATGATTGAAAAAAATCATAAAAATAGTTGATGAAGATAATCAAGCTAATCTTTTTATTAGTTGTTTGTCATACAGTTCATTCACAAACAATTATTAATGGCACTGTTAAGAGTGCTATGAATTCAATAGTATCTGCTAGTATCGTTTTAAATGATAGTATTTCCAAAACTATTATAGGTTACACCTATTCAAATGATGATGGAACATACACCCTAACAACTTCCAAAAAAGGAAAATTTTCCATTAGTTTTTCATCATTAGGGTATAAAACCAAAACGATTTCTTTTGAAATTAACAATCAAAAAGATCTAAAAATAGATGCTGTTTTAGAAGAACAAGCCTTTGAAATCAATGAAATTATCATTCAATCAGAAAAAGATATCAAAGTAAAAAAAGACACCATCACTTTTAAAACCAAATTTTTTACCAATGGCACAGAACAAACCGTTGAAGATTTATTAAAAAAAATTCCAGGTTTGAATATCGATGCTAATGGCACCATCAAAGTAGGCAATCAAGAAATAGAAAAATTGATGGTTGATGGTGATGATTTGTTCGAAAGAGGCTATAAAATTCTCTCTAAAAACATGCCTGCATATCCTATTGAAGAAGTAGAAGTGTTAAAACGATATTCCAACAATCGATTGCTAAAAGATATTGAAGAAAGCAATAAAGTGGCACTAAATCTAAAATTAAACGAAAAAGCAAAACGTATCTGGTTTGGCAACACCACAATAGGCAAAGGAAATGACTCCTTTTATGAACTCAAAGGAAACTTGATGAACTTTGGCAAGAAAAATAAATACTATTTTTTGACCAATGTAAACAGCATTGGCTATGATGCCACAGGCGATATTCAAAATTTGATTTCACCCTTCAGAGCTAACGAACCTGGAAGTCTTGGCGATGATCAACAAGTGGCAAGTTTGCTGAGCCTTTCCAATACAAGTGGTCTAAATTTTAAAAGAAGTAGAACCAATTTTAACAACGCTGAAATGGTTTCTTTAAACGCTATTTTTAATCCAACTGAAAAATTAAAAATAAAAACCCTCGGATTTTTCAATTGGGATGAAACTAATTTTTTCAGAAACAGCAGTGAGGTTTTTAATGTTGGAAACACCAATTTTACCAATACCGAAAATTTTGCACTGAGAAATACCAAAAAAATTGGTTTTGGAAAACTAGATGTAACTTACACTATTTCAAAAACTGAAACCATTGAAACCATCACAAAATATAATGATGCAGACTATTTTGCGAATTCAAATTTGCTTTTTAATGGCAATTCAACCATCGAAAATTTGAAAAGCAACAACCTCCTTTTTGATCAAAAAATAAACTACACGAATAAATTTGCAGATTCAAAAGTATTTTTAATAACAGGACGTTTTATCAGTGAAGAAACGCCGCAAAATTATGCCATCAATCAGTTTTTTTATGCAGATTTATTTTCAAATGCAGCCAATGCAAACAATGTAGCGCAACAAAACACCAACAAAATGATTTTTGGCGGCGTAAATGCGCATTTATTAGACAGAAAAAACAATGGAAATTTGCTAGAAGTGCAGTTAGGAAATGAATTTCGAAAAGATATTTTGAATTCCAACTTTAGTTTATTTGAAGATGAGGATCTGATTGAAAATCCTATTGATTATCAAAACAACACTTCCTATTATGTAAGTAACAGTTACCTTAAAACTAAATATCGCTATAAAATCAATGATATTTCACTAAGTGGCACGCTCAATTTTCATCAACTGTACAATCGTTTAGAAATGGAAAACAGCACAAAAGATGGCTCTCCCTTTTTCATCAATCCAAGTGTTGGCTTAGACTGGAAATTGAATGAGAAAAACAAAATCATTTCCTCATATTCACACAACATTAAAAACGCTGGAATTTTGGATGTGTATGAAAATTTTGTGTTGACAGGCTTTAGATCTTTTAATAAAGGTACAGGAGATTTTAATCAATTGAATGCTTCCAATTTTTTGGTCAATTATCAGTTTGGCAATTGGAGTGATCGCTTTTTTGCCAATACATTTTTGATTTATAACAAAAATCACGATTTCTTTTCGTCAAATTCCATCATCACTCAAAACTATGTACAATCAGAAAAAATATTGATCAAAGACAGTGCCTTTTTGAGTATTCAAAGCAATTTTGATTATTATTTTAATGTGATTTCCTCGAACTTAAAAATAGATGTGGGATATTCTAAAAGCAATTTTAAAAATAGCATCAACAATTCTGATTTGAGAGAAATTACCTCCAATTCTAAGCAATATGGATTTGAATTGCGTTCAGGTTTTCAGGGAATTTTCAATTATCATATAGGCACAAAATGGCATACAAATACCATCAAAACTACTATTGAAAATTCATTTACAAACAATACTTCTTTTTTAGATATTTCCTTAATTTTCAATGATGTATTTGATGTGCAACTTCAAACAGAACGTTATTATTTTGGCAATTTAGAAAACAACAATACCTATTATTTTTTAGATTTGGATGCTCGCTATAAAGTGCTAAAAGACAAAGTAACGCTCAATCTTTCTGGAAAAAATTTGTTCAATACACAAACTTTTCGAAATTTTGCTATCAGTGATTTTGGCTCTTCTACAACCGAATATCGATTATTACCAAGGATGATTTTAGTTGGTTTGGAAGTTCGTTTTTAGCTTTTAAACGGCAAAACCTCACTCCTCCCTTTTTTAAAAATCTTGTTACTAGCATGTTTTCCTTTGCGCAATTCTTTTTGAGTTTCATATGGCAAATGAATCATTTCTTGGCATGGTGTTGAGCAGCAATTTTCCATTTTTTCGGAACATTCATCACATTGTATAAACAACAAATGGCAGGCTTCATTGGCGCAATTGGTATGCGTATCTGAAGGTTTTCCACATTGATGGCAATGAGCAATGACATCGTCTGTAATTTTTTCAGCACGTCTGTCATCAAAAACAAAGTTTTTACCTATGAATTTGTTTTCAATTGCCAAGGTATTTACTTGACGCTTATATTCAATAATGCCACCTTCCAATTGAAAAACATTCTTAAATCCTTTGTGTTTGTAATAAGCTGAGGCTTTTTCGCAACGTATGCCTCCTGTGCAATACATCAATAAATTTTTATCTTCTTTGTGGTTTTTTAAATCTTCTTCAATGATGTCTAAAGAATCGCGAAAGGTATCAACATCAGGCGTAATGGCACCTTCAAAATGTCCAATTTCACTTTCGTAATGATTGCGCATGTCCACACAAATCGTATTTGGGTCTTGCAATAATTCGTTAAATTCTGCCGCATTTACGTGTACACCAATGTTGGTGACATCAAAAGTATCATCATTCAAACCATCAGCCACAATTTTATTTCTCACTTTTACTTTGAGCTTTAAAAATGACTTATTGTCTTGCTCAATGGCAACATTCAAACGGATATCTTTCAAAAAAGAAATGCTATCCAATTGCTTTTTCAAAGCGTGCATATTTTCTGACGAAACAGACAATTGTGCATTAATGCCTTCATAAGACACATAAATTCTGCCCAAAACATCCAAGGCATTCCACTCTAAAAACAATTTATCTCTAAGAATTTGTGGGTTTTTTATCTGATGATATTGATAAAAAGAAATGGTAATTCGGTCTTTGCCAGCGGCATCAATTAAGGCAGCGCGTTCTTGTGCGCTTAACTTGTTGTACAGTTGCATGCTATACGTTTTTAAGTTTTACGTTTCAACTGAATGATGTTCAGTTTCTAATTTTATGGAATGCAAAGTTAGCTTTTTTTTGTAAAAGTTGAATTTTAAACACCAAAAATTTTATTGCACCAATTTTAAACTTTCGGTGATTTATCAAACATTTTACCATTTAAATGATTCATTTTTTTGGATATTTGCATTAAAATTTATTAAAAGAATTCAAATGAAAATAGCGGTAGTTGGCGCAACTGGAATGGTTGGCACAGTCATGTTAAAAGTTTTAGAAGAACGTAATTTACCAATCACAGAATTGATTCCTGTGGCATCAGAAAAATCAGTAGGAAAAACATTGACTTTCAAAGGGAAAGAATATAGCGTTGTTACGCTTGAAGAAGCTGTTGCTATGAAACCTGAAATCGCACTTTTTTCTGCTGGTGGAGAAACCTCATTATTGTGGGCGCCAAAATTTGCTGAAGTGGGTACAAAAGTCATTGACAATTCATCTGCTTGGAGAATGGATGTTGATAAAAAATTGGTCGTGCCAGAAATCAATGGTGATGTGTTGACCAAAGACGATTATATCATTGCAAATCCGAATTGTTCTACCATTCAATTGGTAATGGTTTTAGCGCCTTTACATCTAAAATATACCATGAAACGTGTGGTAATTTCCACGTATCAATCTGTTTCTGGTACTGGTGTAAAAGCCGTACAACAATTGGCAAATGAAGAAGCTGGAATTGAAGGAGAAATGGCATATCCTTATAAAATAGGAAGAAATGCGTTGCCACATTGTGATGTTTTTTTAGAAAATGGCTACACCAAAGAGGAAATGAAATTGGTAAAAGAGCCTAAAAAGATTTTGCGTGACGATTCTTTTTCAGTAACTGCAACTGCTGTTCGAATTCCCACTTCTGGAGGACATTCAGAAGCGGTAAATGTGCAATTTGAAAATGATTTTGATTTGACTGAAGTGCGTCGTATTTTGAACGAAACTCCAGGTGTAATTGTGCAAGATGACTTGGCAAACCATATTTATCCGATGCCAATCACTGCCCATGATAAAGACGAAGTTTTTGTAGGTAGAATTCGCAGAGATGAATCTCAAGAAAAAACCTTAAATTTGTGGATTGTTGCTGATAACTTGCGCAAAGGAGCTGCAACCAACACCATTCAAATAGCTGAATATTTAATTGCAAATCATTTAGTATAAAATAGTTAAGATTTCTTATGGCAACATTTTATAAAACAACCATCAAAGATATAAAACACGAAACCGCAAATGCGGTTTCTGTGTTGTTTGAGATTCCTGAAGCGTTAAAAAAAACCTTCCAATTTATTGCAGGCCAATACGTTACTTTGCAATCTGAAATCCATGGTGCAACCATCAGAAGAGCGTATTCTATTTGCTCAACGCCACATAGTGGAGAAATCAGAGTCGCAATCAAAACCGTTGAAAATGGCGTTTTTTCATCCTATGCAACCAAAGAATTAAAAGCAAGTGATGTTATTGAAATCGCAGCACCTGAAGGTCGTTTCTTATTAAAACCTCAACCTAAAAAAAACTATATTGGTTTTGCAGCTGGTAGCGGAATCACACCCATAATGTCAATGCTGAAAACTGTTTTGGAGACCGAACCAAGTGCAACTTTTACTTTAATTTACGGTAACAAAACAGTTGCTGACACTATTTTTTTTAATGAATTATTAGCTTTAAATGTGAAATATAAAAATTTTCATTTAGAACTTATTTGTAGCAGAGAACGTCAAGAAATTGCATTATTTGGCAGAATTGATAGATCATTTACCAACTTTTTTATCAAAAATAAATACAAAGACATCACTTTTGATACAGCCTTTTTATGCGGTCCGGAAGAGATGATTCATACCGTTTCTAATACGTTAGTTGAAAATGGTTTTTCATCGGAAAATATTTATTTTGAATTATTTACAGCATCTATTGATGAAGAAGCAACTACTAAACTCAAAGAGGGAACCACGGAAATTACGATACTTTTGGATGATGAAGAAACTACTTTTACAATGTCTCAAACAGATACAATCTTGGCTGCTGCATTGCGAAATCATATTGATGCTCCTTATTCATGTCAAGGCGGTGTTTGCAGTTCGTGTTTGGGAAAAATAACTGAAGGAAAAGCGATAATGACTAAAAATTCTATTTTGACGGATAGCGAAGTTGCTGATGGTCTTATCCTTACTTGTCAAGCACATCCAACTACTTCAAAAATAACAATTAATTTTGATGATGTATAAAAATCCGTATTTTTGTAAACTATGGATTTTTATAACGTCAAAAACGCACTACTAATAGGATTTTTCATGGCTTTCATGATAGGTCCAGTTTTTTTTATGCTGATTAAAACCAGTATTCTAAAAGGCGCAAGAGCAGCCATTGCTTTTGATTTAGGCGTAATCTTAGGTGATATTACTTTTATTCTTTTGGCATATTATGGCAGTAGATCACTTTTGGAAAAAATTAAAGACGACTCAAGATTGTTTTTTATTGGTGGTTTGGTGTTAATTATTTATGGATTGATTACTTATTTTGACAAGGAAAACAAAAAACAAGCACTCGAAACCAGCAAATTGGTAGCTGTTTCAATCAAAAACAATTACCTAAAACTATTTGTAAAAGGCTTTTTCTTAAACTTTATCAATATTGGGGTACTCACTTTTTGGTTGGGCGCAGTTTTGGTAATTGGCCCTTCGCTTGACATGAACAGAATTGCTATTTTTTCTTACTTCGGATTTATTATTTTGGGCTATTTCTTCACAGATTTAGTAAAAATATTTTTAGCCAAGAAGCTCAAAGACAAAATGACGCCTGCATTGGTGTTTCGCATCAAAAGAATCATGGGAATTATTTTGATTGTTTGTGGTGTTTTTTTGATGCTGAAAGGGTTTATACCCAATGAACAATTCAATCATTTTATAAATTGATGTGAATTTGATTTGAGAACCTAACAAATAATAAGGCTCTTTTTTTTAAATTTTTTGGACTAATTTTTTTCACAATTAAAAAAATAAGTTTCAAGTTTATTATAATAAATCAAAATTATATTATTTTTTTAATAAAGGCTTTTATTGAAAAAAAAGAAGAAAAACTTATTCTAAGAACTTTTAAGTTTCTAAGTTTGGCGTTGATAACAAACAGTTTTATGCGCTTTCAACTGAAAGAATTCATTGCAAAAATAAGAAAGCCTTTCCAACAGGGTTTGCAAACAAAGGAGGTTATAAATGCAGTTATTGTAAGTTTGCTTTTTACAGTCATTCCGATCATTGGACTGACTACTATCACTTTGACTTTTATCTCTTTAAAAAAAAGACTCAATTTTCCAATCATGATAGTAATCAGTTATTTAGCGGCTCCGTTACAATTTATTTTGTTTTTGCCTTTTATTTATTTGGGAGAGCAAATTTTCAATGTAGAACACAGTTTATTAAATCTGAAATCAATTAAAATGGGCTTTTCAACATCTTTTTGGGCAACAATGAAAAGCATTTCCTTAGAGATTTTTTATGGTTTAACTGCATGGTTTTTGATTGCAATTCCCATAAGTATTTTGGCAATTTTCATCAATGAAAAAATATCAAAAGTGATTCAAAATCAAAAGAAATAGCGTCAAAGATTTTGCGCTAAACAATTATTGATTTTACTCAGGAATTTGCTGACTCAAACAATGTAAAGTACCAAAACCCCAAATCAAATCGATGGCGCTAATGCCAATAATTTCTCTGTCTGGAAAACAGTCTGCAATAATGTTTAGCGCATTTCTGTCATTGGCATCATTAAAAGTTGGAACTAAAACAATTTTATTGATTATCAGAAAGTTAGCATAACTCGCAGGAATTATCAAACCATCAAATTCAACTTTTTTAGGCATTGGCAAAGTAACAATAGTGGGTTTTTTTCCGTCTTCTAAAACAGCTTTTTGAAGTCTCTCTAAATTGTCTTGCAAAGCTGCATAATTAGGACTTTTTGTGTCTGTTTCAACAACAGTGATAATCGTTTTTTCGTTGACAAATCTGCACAAATCATCAATATGACCATGTGTATCATCACCAATAATGCCATCACCTAACCAAATTACATTCGTAATTCCTAAAAATTCTTTAAAAATAGCTTCGTAATCTTCTTTTGTAAAATTTGGATTTCGAATTTGAATTGTAGGATGCAACAAACATTCTTCAGAAGTCAACAAAGTTCCTTTTCCATTCACATCAATGGCACCACCTTCAAGTATTACAGGTTTTCCTTTATACTTTGCTTGAGTTAGTGGAATATTCAAATGATTTGCCACTTTTGATGGCACAAATTTATCTAATTGATAATTTTTATATTTTGCCCAACCATTAAAATTAAAGTTGATTGCCTCTCTTTTTGACCCATTTTGAACAATAATTGGACCTGAATCACGCATCCAACTTCTGTTGGTTTTATGGATGATAAAAGAAATTTTGTCCATTGAAACATGTGCCATCATCAACATTTCAGACACTTTTTCTTGCAATTTTTTATCAGCAACTATCAAAAATACTTTTTCAAATTCCGAAATCTTTTTGATAAATTCAATAAAAGCCCATTGAATGGCACCATATTTTCCTGGCCAATCATTGCCATTGTGAGGAAAACAAAGCAATATGCCTTCTTGATTTTCCCATTCTGCTGGAAATCTTCTCATCAATCTATGGCTCTTTTTGTGATGTCACCAAAAGCATCTATTCTTCTATCTCTAAAGAAAGGCCAATTTTGGCGCACATTTTCTTGTAAATCCAAATCCACTTCAGCCATCAAAATTTCTTCTTTGTCAGGAGATGCTTGCGCAAGAATTTCTCCTTGAGGTCCTGCAATAAATGAAGCACCCCAAAATTCGATTCCATCAGTTTCAGGCAAATATTTTTCCAACCCAATTCGGTTTGCAGCAGCTACATAAACGCCATTTGCCACAGCATGACCTTTCATCACATTCATCCAAGCACCATATTGATTTTCACCATATTGTGCTTTTTCTTTAGGATGCCAACCAATTGCAGTTGGATAAAACAATACTTCTGCGCCTTTCAAGGCTGTAAGTCTTGCAGCTTCAGGATACCATTGATCCCAGCAAATTAATACGCCAATTTTTCCTTTATTCGTTTGATTTGACTTGAAACCCAAATCTCCAGGAGTGAAATAAAATTTTTCATAAAAATGAGGATCATCAGGAATGTGCATTTTGCGATACAAACCAGCTTCTGAGCCATCAGTATCAATAATATAAGCGCTATTATGATAAATTCCTGCCATTCTTTTTTCGAAAAAAGGCACAATAATTACGACTCCTAATTCTTTTGATAATTCACTAAACGCATGAAATGAAGTGCTATACAAAGGTTCAGCATAGGCAAAATTATCTGTATTTTCACTTTGACAAAAATAGTGACTGCTATACAATTCAGGCAAAGAAATCACTTCTGCGCCTTTTGCTGCTGCATCTTTTACCCATTGCAAACACTTTTTGAGGTTATTCTCTGGAGTGTTGTTGAGGTTCAACTGAATAACCGCTATTTTGTAGGTGTTGTTCTTCATGTGTTGGAATTAGAGTTGCAAAAATAAGGATTTCTATGAAATGCGATTGAGGTTTAAAGTTTAAAATTCAATTTGATTTTTTTTTGAAATGTTTTTCTCGGCTTTGAACCGTTTTAGGAATTTTCTTCAAAAATGGGTAATTCAAAATTTGGAATGTTGCCTCAAAAATCGATGAATGTTTGAAAAATCATTTTCTTGATAATCAGAAAGATAACTTTCAGTTACTACGTAAATATACGTAGTCTTCTACGTAAAATTACGTAGTGCGAAAATTACGTATATTTACGTATTGCATACATTAAAAAAAGCTGTTTAGATTTACATTTATTGAAATTCACAAAGATTTCAAAGATAAAATAAATCAAAAAATTGTTTTTTAAAGGGCTAAACATCCAAAATCGGGAAATGTGAAAGTTGAAACCGAAATTAAAGAAAATTAAACCGAGTCACGAAAATCGAAAGAGTAGAAATTGTTATTAATTAAGGAAGAGTATTAAAATTTGAAAAGATTTTTTCAAAAAAAATTGAAATTATGATTATTTTAAAAATATTAAGAAACCCAAAACTTGCTGTTTTTGCTGGTATTTTTATGATGCTTTTTTCTTGTTCTCAATATGAAATTGGTAATAGAACTTTTGATTATGCTATATATAATGCTTTTAAAAAAGGAGAAGTTGAAATTTTCAGACTTGACTTCAAAAAAAAATCACTAGAGTTAAGTAGTGAACAGCTTTTAAAAGATGTAAACGATTATTATGGAACTGACTTAAAAATACCAATCGAATTAATAGATTTACTATCAAATAAAAACAAAAGCAAAAGTCAGGAAACAATAATTGAAGCAGCATTGAAAGAAGGTTGGCTAAAACAATCTGATATTGATTTGGCAGATAAACTTTTTGAAGATATAGGTAATAAAGGTTTTGATATAGCAATTGATGACTGCAAAAATGAAATTCTTTCAATGAATTATACTGAAGAAGAATTTTCAAAAAAGAATATTTTTGTAAATACAATGGAGATTTTAAATGACGACCAGCCTTTTTTATTTGAAAATAGTACTTTTAAAAATAAAGATACTTGGAGCTGTTTATGGGCTATTATTGTGTTTATACTTGCTTTTGTTAGTGTATTAGCTTGCGTTACTTGGATTCTTTGTGGCTTTGCTCTGTATGGTCTTGCATTGGCTACAAATGATTTAGTTGATGAATGTAATTAGTTTAACATATTTAACATAAAAAGATGATAAAATTATCTAAAGTAGTAGTCTTTTTTTTAATGATATTTATGACAATTTCACTAGTCTTTTCGTTAAGAAATGTAAATTGGGATAACATAGATAAAAATATTTTTGAAGAATTTTCACAACCTTCCATGTACTTATCTCTCGCAATTTTTTACACATTATATTATATTAGAATAATTAAGAATGAAAAAAATTAAAAATAACATTTTATAATCATTCAGAAAAAGTAGCAGAAAAGTACAAAATTCAAAATTTGTACTTTTTTGCTATATTTATTGATAAATTGAAAGTAAAATTACTTTTATTATTCTACTTTTCATGAACTAGATTGTTAAAAATATTATTTAAAAATGAAATAGAATACTGATTTTTCATTACAAGCTTATTTTTTTAAAATATAAATGAAATTTTTCAAAATCCAAACAAGAAGAAACTTAAAATTGTAAACAAAATTAATATTACAGGACCTATAATTCCTATAAACAAACCTCCAGGTAAAAACTCCTTTTGACCCACAATTCCCAAACTAAAAGCTACTGCATTTGGAGGTGTTGACACAGGAAGTAATAATGCGCAAGATGCTGTTAATCCAATAATTACAGGAAGAAAAGCCACATTTGCACCAGGAATTAAACTCACTAACGAAATACCTACAGGAACCAAAATTGTAGTAGCTGCAGTATTACTCATAAAATTTGACAATAAGACAGATACATATCCAAAAAGAACAATTAAGATGTAATAGTTCAAATCAAAATTTTGAATACTTTGCACAAAATATTCAGCAATTCCTTGTTCTTTGATTGCCAATCCAAGAGATAAACCACCTGCTACTAACATTAATGTATCCCAAGGCAATCTTCTAACATCCTCAGAATCAACAATTCCAAGCATGGTTAACAATACAATTGGCACACCAGAAACTACAGCTACAGGAATTCCTGTCCATTGAGAAGTAAGCCACAATGTTAAAGTTGCTATTAAAACTAATAAAACAATATTTTTTTTGATTTTATCTTCACTAGTTGGTTTTTCGATCTCGGCACTTAAAAAATCTAGTGAAATGTGTTGTGTTTTTAGTTGATATCGGCGTTCTAATAATTTGAAAAATAAAAAAACCAGTAAAAAAGCCGCAGGAACTCCAATAATCATCCATTCAATAAATGAAATTTGAACGCCAACTCCTTCAAGCGCACCTACAGCAATTGCGTTGGGTGCAGAGCCAATAATAGTGCCCATTCCACCCAAAGAAGCTGCAGCTGGAACACCAACAATCAATGATTTTATCAATGAAGAATCTTTCCCTAAAGTAATAATTAAAGGAGCTATAGAAGCTAAAATCATAGAAGTTGTTGCGGTATTGCTCATCAACATGGATAATACTGCAGTAACCAACATAATTCCTAGCAAAATATTTTTAGAATCGTTTCCTAATTTTGGCAAAATAAATTTTAGCAAAGATTCATCTAGCTTGGTTTTTCGCATGCTTTCTGCAAGAAAAAATCCTCCTAAAAAAAGCCAAATTACACCATCAGACCATGTTTGTACATATTGAGTAACATCAATATCTGGATTTCTTCCCATAGAAAAAACTAAAAATCCGATAATCAAAATACCTACTGCAAAAGGCGGAATTGCCTCTGTAATCCACAATCCAATTGCCACGAAAAGTAAAAACATGGTGTAATCTTGCGTAGATGTAAAACCTTCATCTCTTAAAACATACACCAGAAAAAAGGAAATTAATAAAGTCGTTAAAAAGAAAATAATTTTCGTTTGTCTTTCAATTTTTTTTGTGAATTTTGAAAGTGAAAAGGTTCTAGAATCTGACATGATTAATAATTATTTTGAATATTATTTTTTTGACTTTCTAAAGTCGAAATTATGAAAAACCATTAACATAGCAGTATTCGCCATGATTTTATTTCCTCTAACTGGCGGATTTTTAATCATGTTGATATAGCCTACTTGTATTTTTAAATCTTTAATTTGATACCCAATACCTACTGTAAATCGATTTTGATTCAATCGAAAACCATTCGAGATGATTTCTCCAGCATCAAACAAAATTTCATTAAATGTATATGCATACCAAGAAGAATTTTTTTCTGTGTTTTTTGAAATTGGATAGGAAGCCATCAAAAAATATCGAAAACGCCAATTAAATTCGTAATCGTCTAATAAAACATCGTTTTCAACGCGTTGTTTAAAACGAGCATCATAACGTAAACGATTGGTAATTTGGAATTTATTCAAAGAAAAACTTGCTGTTGTTTGTCCCCAAGGACGAAATTCATTTTTGGTAGGAGTAAGGTCGTTTCTACTATACAACCACAAACGAGCGAAACCTAAAGTAGTAGTTCCAGTAACTTTTTCATTGTACTTAAAGTGATAAGTAGCTCCCGTTCTGAGAATTAGAAAACTTTCAGGAACAAAATGCGCATCATTCCAAATAGAAAATCGATCACTAATTCTTGCATTTGTGAGATAGCCAACCCAAACTTGATTTTCATAAATAAAATCCTCTTGAGAAAATGATTTTAAACTATAAAATCCGATGGATAAAATGAGTAGTATTTTTGTAATTCGATTCATTTTTTATGATTTGATTACGGTTACAAAAATAATGAGCATTGTTACAATGAAATACTGACAAATGTCATAAAAACCTTTTAAAATATTGAAAAATACGCAAACGTTGTCATTAATAAAAAAAATATTCAAAGAAAAAATATGATTTTTTTATTCAGGAATGTCTCTTAAAAGTTCTTCGAGTTCTTTATTTGTCAATGAGTTTTTGTCTGTCTTATAATAAATTGAAAGCAAATAAACAATGCTTTCAGAAACTACAATATTTGTAATAATTCTGCACCACCAGATTTTCCTTTCTTTTTTGATTTAATTTGAAGTCGAATTTTAAAACAATTTTTTCCAATTGATGTACCCTGCTGAGGATTTAATTCAAGACTTTGAATAAATTCTTGGAAATCATTTTTTAAGGAAGGGTATTTTTTTAATAATTTTTTTAAGGCTGATTTGAATTTTGGAACAGCTATAATGCTATAAATCATCTATTAATTCTTTAGCAGAAATTCCTTTCATTTTTCCTTGACGTATTAATTTTAGTTCACCAACAGCTTCTCTCAAATCGCTTATCAAGGCTGCTTTTTCTTCAGTTATTGGTGTCATTTTTATGAATTGTAAACTATTAAGTAATTCTAAAACAAATGGAACTTTACTTTCCTTGATATCTATTAAAACTTTCATAAGTATTGGTGGAATTGTTAATAAACTGATTTATAATATAAAATCTGAAATAAATTTTGAAACAAATATAGTCAAACTACTTTATAAATTTAAGATTTTCATTCTTACCTATGAATTGATATTTCCAAAATATTTTTTACGCAACCAAAATGAAACACGTACTAATAAAATCAATGCAGGAACTTCAACCAAAGGACCTATAACTCCTGCAAAAGCTTGTCCTGAATTGAGTCCGAAAACTGCAATAGCCACTGCTATTGCCAATTCAAAATTGTTTCCAGCTGCTGTGAAAGCAACTGCAGCAGTTTTATCGTACGAACTTCCCATGGCTTTTGTGACAAAAAATCCGATAAAAAACATCAATCCAAAATAAATCAACAACGGAATTGCAATAATCACAACATCTAAAGGAATTTTAACAATTAATTCTCCTTTCAAGGAAAACATCACTACAATTGTGAACAACAACGCAATCAAAGTTATGGGTGAAATTGTTGGAATAAACTTTTTTGAATACCATTCTTCTCCTTTGGCTTTTACCAAAAAAAAGCGACTCAAAATTCCCATTAAAAAAGGAATTCCTAAATATATTGCCACACTTTCTGCAATTGTTGCGATTGAAATATCTACAATTGCGCCTTCAAAACCAAAATAAGGAGGTAAAATTGTGATGAAAATCCAAGCATAAAAACTGTATGCAAACACCTGAAAAATGCTATTCAAAGCGACTAAACCTGCTCCATATTCGCTGCTTCCTTCTGCTAAATCATTCCAAACCAACACCATTGCAATGCATCTTGCCAAACCAATTAAAATCAAACCAACCATATATTCTGGATAGTCTCGCAAAAAAGTGATTGCTAAGAAAAACATCAAAACTGGACCAACAATCCAATTGAGAATCAGTGAAATAGACAGTATTTTTGTGTTTTTGAAAACTTTGGGTAACAAGGCATAATTTACTTTTGCCAATGGTGGATACATCATTAAAATCAAACCAATTGCAATTGGAATATTCGTAGTTCCACTGCTAAATGAATTGATGAAATCAGGAAAAGTTGGGATAAAATACCCCAAACTCACGCCAATTAACATGGCAACAAAAATCCATAAAGTAAGATTTCTGTCAAGGAAAGATAGTTTTTTCATGTTGGTTGTTAGTTGTTGGTTGTTTGAATTTGGTAATTCCTAATTAATTATTTCACATTCGAAAAAACAAACAACATTTCTGTAGCAATTTGCACACTTCTTTCATGGTATTTTTCAGCTTGTTGAGGAGTGTTGTCAAATGCTTTTGGATCTAAAAAAGTAATCGGAATTCGTTTTTCTGCACCAACTACGAATGGACAAGCTTCGTTAGCTGAATCACACGTCATGATTGCAGCAAACTGACTTTTTGGATTGAAATCGTCGTCTAATTTTTTTGAAAACCCAATAATTGGATGTTCATTTTCAGCATATTTTATGGCATACACAGGGTTTTTTCCTTCAGAAAGTGTTTGAATCTGAAATCCCGAATTTTCCAAGGTTTTTACTGCCATTGGAAACATGGCTGTTGCTTCTGTTCCTCCTGAATAACAAATAACGTTTTTAATTCCAAGAGAATACGCAATGGTTTGCGCCCAAACTTGTGACAAATGACTTCTTCGAGAATTGTGTGTGCAAATAAAATTGATAGCCACAGTTTCTTGATGTGAAACTTTTGATTGCACAAAATCAATCAATGTTTGAAGCGTTTTTTTACGTTCTTCAGAAATGGTTGAAATATCCAACGAATTTATAAATGCTGCTATTTCAGGAAATAAAGTTGATTTTTTCATATGATATTTTATTTTTTTGATTGTTTAACAACAGCCGCTTTTTGGAGTGCAGCAAGATTGAGCGCTCATTTCTGATATACGAACTTTTGGTTTTTCGTAAGGAATTCCGCAAGCATCTTTGGCCAAGCAATCTGTTTGCTTGGTGGTTAATAAAAATTGATTTCCGTCAAAATCCAACCCAAATTTTTGAATGGTTGTTCCTTGATATTCGACTTCAATTTCGTTGTCATCAATTGCCAAGGTTTTTTCTGAAAGCTCAATAATTTTCAATAATTTTTCTGGATGCAATCTGTGATCATAGTCGTTTGCATTCCATAATTGAAAGTTTACAACAGTTTCTTTTCTGACAGTTCCACCACAATCAATAAAACGTTTGGTGATTTCGCCCACTTCAGTGACGTGAAAATGACTAGGAACCAAAGAATTGTTTGGCAACTGAAAACTGATGGTTTTAACCTCTTTTAAAATAGCTTTTACTTGTGAGATTTTCATATTTATTTGTTTATTGCGATAATGCGATTAATAATAGTAAATTTTTTTAACAACAATCTTGTTTTGAAATATCTTGATTTAAAAAATCAAGCATAATTGATTTCATTTTTATCCAATTTTCTTTGTGAATACAATAGCAAACACTCGTTCCTTCAATAGTTCCTTGAATCAAACCGAGGTTTTTTAGTTCTTTCAAATGCTGAGAAATGGTGGGTTGTGCCAAGCCAATTTCGTTGACCAAATCTCCACAAACGCAAGCGTCAATGGCAAACAAACGTTGCAAAATAGCCACTCTTGCAGGATGTCCCAATACTTTTGCAAATAAGGCAATTTTGTTTTGCTCGTCTGAAAAGATTTCAGTTTTGGTTATTCCCATGATATTGATTTATTGATTGCAATATTACGATTAATAAATCGCTTTTCAAAAAAGAATTTGAAATAAAATCACTTTTTCATTCGATAACTCTCAATAACGACTGTAAATAATATCAAAAAACCACCAATAAAAGTGTTCAAAGTCGGGATTTCATTCAAAAAGAAAATTGCCATGATAATTCCAAAAATCGGTTGTAAACTGCTGATGATACTTGTAGTGGATGCTGAGAAAAACTTGAGTGAATGCAACATCATACTGTGACCAACTGCAGTTGTTAAAAAAGCCAATAAAAGTAGGTAAGGCCATTGGGTTTTCAATCCTGATACATCCATAAAAAATAAGGTTGGAAGTAGCAAAATACTAACAATAATTACTTGATAAAACATCAATACAGTTCCATCATAATTGGCTGCATGTTTTTTTAAAATTAAGATTCTAAAAGCGTAACAAAATGCTGAAAAAACACCGAATAAAATGCCTTTAACCTGGGTACTTTCTATATCAAATTTTGGTGTTAAAATGTATAATCCAACCAAAATTAATATTCCAAAAAACACATGAATGCCTTGAAATTTCACTTTCAAAATCAGGGGTTCTAAAAGGGCAATAATCACAGGAAACGTATATAAAGACAACATTCCTAAACCTACATTTGATAGTTTCAAGGCATAAAAATACGTGACCCAATGCAATGCCATAAAAACCCCGCCAATAAAAAAAGGTAAGTATTCTTTTTGTTGTTGAACTCGCAAATCTGTTTTTTTAAATCGAAGAAAAACATACAAAAAAATAGCAGCTAAAAAGGAGCGAAACCAAATGATAATTTCTGTTGGCAAAGCAATGTATCTTCCCAAAACACCAGAAGTACTCACTAAAAATACGGCAACTAATAACCAAAATAGATTTTTTAGATTATTGTTTTGCATAATTTATATAATAATATGATGTTTTTAAAATTTAGGTTCAAATTTATTTAAAAACCATTAGGTTGTTATTAATATTTTTATTATAATTGTGAAAATTTTTATAAATTAATTTAAAAAAATAGTTATGAAGAATTTAAAAAAAATAGTATTTATCATTTTTTGTTTAATTTTTGTTAGTTGTAGTGTCGAAAATAATAATTTGGATACTTTGAATGGAAATCAAGTTCAATTGCCTAATGTAATAAAGATTTTAGAAAGTAAACAATACAATAGTAAAGGTAATTTTGATTTTTATTTTACAGCAGAAAGTGATTTTGTTGGAGGTTCAGGTGGATGTTATACCGTTAATGTTAGAGTATACATACACGATATTTCTAATGGGATGAAAACTTTAATAGTAAATGAAAATGTAAAAGTAGGAGATTGTCCAAAAGAAAAAAGTAATACAAAATCGTTAAATAGTGAATGTGAAAGTTTTTCACTAAAAAATGGCGATAGTTTTTTCAGTAATGGCACACAATCACCATACTGCATGAGTCAATTAATAAAATATGATATAATTTATAATAATTATATTGAATCGATGAGTAAATTTAGAGATAAAAACTAAAAATAGTTTAATATAAAATAGATAATCTAATTTTAGAAGGTGTGAATTAAAATTTAATTCACACCTTTTTAAATTTATTTATTGTTTCTAGCGCTTTTTTAACACTGTCGATTTTGATAAATGTAATCAACAAACGCAAGCCGTTATTGGTTTCTTTTTCTTTCATCACACAATCTTTAGCATGTTGTTGTACAAATTTTAAAAAATCTGAAAATACAGGAGTTTGATAAAAATTACTTTGTTGATCAGCTACAAAATAACCAACCATTCTTTTTTGTTTTAAGATGATTTTTTCCAAACCTAGTTTTTTTGCCAACCATTTAATGCGCACAGAATCCAATAAATCATCCACTTCTGAAGGAAGTTCTCCAAATCTGTCAATCAATTGTTTTTCAAAATCTTGCAGTTCAATTTCGGTTTTTAATTCGCCTAATTTGTTATATAGACTCAGCCTTTCTGTCACAGAATTTACATATTCATCAGGAAATAAAATTTCGAAATCTGTATCAATTTGAACGTCTTTTACAAATTCTTTTGGCGTATTTTCATCTTCAGGATACAAGTCTTTAAACTCGTTTTCTTTCAATTCTTCAATGGCTTCTTGCAATATTTTTTGATAGGTATCAAAGCCAATATCATTGATAAATCCGCTTTGTTCTCCACCCAATAAATCGCCTGCACCACGAATTTCCAAATCTTTCATGGCAATGTTAATGCCACTTCCCAAATCAGAAAAAACCTCTAAAGCTGTGATTCTTTTTCGGGCATCATCTGTCATCATGTGATAAGGAGGAGTTATAAAATAGCAAAACGCTTTTTTGTTTGATCTTCCAACTCTACCTCGCATTTGATGCAAATCAGACAAGCCAAAATTGTTGGCATTATTGATGAAAATCGTATTTGCATTGGGCACATCCAAACCACTTTCAATAATCGTTGTTGCAACCAACACATCAAATTCGCCACTCATAAATGACAACATCAGATTTTCTAGTTTTTTGCCTTCCATTTGTCCATGACCAATGCCAATTTTTGCTGATGGCAGCAATCGTTGCAATAATCCAGCAACTTCCTGAATATTTTCGATTCGATTATGAATAAAAAATACTTGACCACCTCTTGAAATTTCATAAGAAATGGCATCTCTAATCGTTTCTTCGGAAAAACGAATTACGTGACTTTCTATGGGATGTCTATTTGGTGGTGGCGTTTTGATGACAGATAAATCTCTGGCAGCCATCAAACTAAATTGCAACGTTCTTGGAATTGGAGTGGCAGTAAGTGTTAAAGTATCTACATTTTCTTTGAGCGTTTTCAGTTTGTCTTTGACAGCTACACCAAATTTTTGCTCTTCATCAATAATCAACAATCCCAAATCTTTGAATTTCAATTTTTGATTGGTCAATTGATGCGTTCCAATAATAATGTCAACTGCTCCCGAATTTACGCCTTCAATGGCCTCATTTTTTTCTTTGGAAGTTCTAAATCTGTTGAGGTAATCAATTTTTATTGGAAAATCTTTCAATCGTTCAGAAAAAGTTTGAAAATGTTGAAAAGCCAAAATAGTTGTAGGAACCAAAATTGCGACTTGTTTTCCGTTATCAACTGCTTTAAAAGCGGCTCTTACAGCCACTTCAGTTTTTCCAAAACCTACGTCACCACAAACCAATCTGTCCATTGGTTGTTCTTTTTCCATGTCATTTTTCACTTCTTGTGTTGCCGAAAATTGATCAGGAGTATCTTCATATAAAAAACTACTTTCCAATTCGAGTTGCATGTGTGTATCTGGTCCAAAAGCATATCCTTTTTGCAGTTTTCTTTTGGCATATAACTGAATCAAATTGAACGCAATATGTTTTACACGAGCTTTGGTTTTCTGAGTAATTTTTTTCCAAGCGCCTGAACCTAATTTATAAATTTTTGGTGGTTTTCCGTCTTTTCCGTTGAATTTTGAAATTTTATGAAGGGAGTGAATACTCACATATAAAATATCTCTGTCTCCATAAACCAACTTAATAGCTTCTTGTTTTTTCCCATTGACATCAATTTTTTGCAATCCGCCAAATTTCCCAATTCCATGGTCCATGTGCGTTACATAATCACCAATTTCTAGTTTGTTCAACTCTTGCAGGGTGATGGCTTGCTTTTTGGCATAACCATTTTTCAATCTGAATTTGTGATAACGTTCAAAAATTTGATGGTCTGTGTAGCAAACTATTTTTTGATTGATGTCAATAAAACCCTGATATAAAGGAAAAACGATGGTTTCATAATGCACTTTTTCGGTAGCATCTTCAAAAATATCATGAAAACGTTTTGCTTGTTGTTCGTTGGCGCAAAAAATGTAATTCGTAAATCCAGCTTTGTGATGTTCCTCTAAATCAGCAATTAACAAGTGAAATTGCTTATTAAATGAAGGTTGAGGTTTGGTGTTAAAATTAATTTTAATGTCACTCTGAATTTGTTTCAAAGTTTCATTCGTATTTGATCCAAAATTCACCAAAGTAAAATCAGATAATTGTTGTTTGATGAAATTCCCATCACAAAATAATTCTGAAGGTTTTGCATGTTTTATTTCTTTAGATAATTTCAAAAAAGCCTCTGCTGCTTTTGCATAAAAATTATCCAAACTTCTAGATAGAAGTTGCACATTTCCAACGAAAATTTGTGTTTTTGGAGAAATATAGGTCAAAAAACTTTCCCTATTTTCTTGTAACGTTTTGTTTTCAACATTGGGCATAATCGCCACTTTTTTCAATTTTTCTGTTGAAAGTTGCGTTTCCACATCAAAACTTCTGATACTATCAATTTCGTTTCCGAAAAATTCAATTCTATATGGTTCATCATTCGAAAATGAAAACACATCAATAATACCACCTCTTACCGAAAAGTCTCCAGGTTCAGTAACAAAATCAACGCGTTTAAACTTATATTCAAACAACACTTCATTCACAAAATCGAGTGATAAAGATTCGCCAACTGCTATTTTTAATGTGTTTTTTTCCAACTCTTTTTTTGTAACTACTTTTTCAAACAAAGCAGTTGGATATGTGACAATAATGGCAGGTTTTTTTTGAGAATTGATTCTGTTTAACACCTCAGAACGCAACAAAACATTGGCATTGTCAGTTTCTTCGATAGCATAAGGTCTTTTGTATGATCCTGGAAAAAATAACACATTTTTGTCACCTAAAAGTTGTTCTAAATCATTCAAATAATAAGCAGCTTCTTCTTTATCATCAAAGATTAATAGAAAAGGATGGTGCGATTTCTTAAATGCTTCAGCAATCACAAATGACAATGAAGACCCAGCCAAATTCGATATTTGAAAATGGTTTTTCTCTTGTTGAAGGGCTGTAACTACCTGCGAAATTGAGGTAGATTTTTGATATTGATGAACAATATGCTGTAAGCTCAACTTAAATAATTTTTCGCAAATATAGCCAACTTAATTCATAAAATTGTTTAGTCTGTATTTACTTTTAATTTAAAAATTCAATACATTTGTATAAGATTCAATTTTATTTTTAAAATAAATCCCCCATAATAGGATCTGGTTGAAAAGAATACTTTTTCTATTTGGTTTTTATATTTGCACAATTATCTCGGAATTTATTGATGAACCCTAATAATAATTTTCTATATTTTCTAGTTATCCTTTGCGAATTGTATTTAATTTAAAAATGTGATCTAAATCAATTTAAAGTTTAATTTTGACAAAAAAAATTTTGTTATGACAAAATACAGATTATTTTATTTACTTCCTTTTCTTTTAGTTTCATTCAGTAATCTTGTTGCACAAGATAGTTTTAGAAGTTGGTCAATTGGGTTAAATTCGTCTTCAATACTTTATTCAAAAAAAGATGGGTCAGCTGTTGGTGGAAGGTATATTGCAATTATCCCAGGAGTCAGTCTAAGCAAATATATTGGCAATAAAATGACGGTTTCTTTTGGGCTTTCAAAATCAATTAGAGATTCCCAAAAGTATGTGACAGGTGACGCAAATTTAAATTATGAGCTTTTAAATCCAGATTATAAACTAAGAATTTATGTTTTGGGAGGTATGAGCATCGTGAACCTTTTGGAAACGGGAATAACTTTAAATTTAGGTGGTGGTGGTACCCTTTGGATTACAGATAGATTTGGTTTAAACGGCCAATTGATGTACAAATTAAATGCTTCAGGTGGAGATTTTCAAAGATCTCACATTTTTGGAACTGCTGGGATTGTTTATAGTTTACATCTGGGAGGTTCAAATTCAAGAATTTGGGAAAGAAATCACTAAGATTTATAAAATTTTGTTTATAATTGCTTTCAAATGGGTGCTTTTTATAAATCCCTGAATTTGCAATTCAATTTTCAATTCTTTATTTAGAATGACGGTTGTTGGATATATTATTTGCTTATTTTTTAGAGCTAAAACAGTTGCTAATTCTTGGATTTTAACAGAATTTTTTTAATAAGATTTTCCAAAAAAGTAATTTCTTTTTCACTTTCCGCAAGCCAATATTATCTGAAGAAATTCCTAATTTCGTATTTTTAAAATACACATTTGCAAATGGCATTTTCTCTTCAGAGGATTCTGAAATAAAACCACTAATTAATTGACAAAAACCACTTTTTGAAATCAATAAAACAAGTATTAAAAAAAGCTTTTTTAAAATTAATATTTTTACAAATATAAATAAATATTTAGATTAGTCTAAAAAATGATTTTTATCAATCAAAATATATATATTTGTATTTTAAAAAAACATGTTTAGTCAATCAGAAGAAAATTATTTAAAAGCAATTTTTCATCTTACAACTGCCGAAAAAAATGGGATTTCAACCAATGCAATTGCAGAAAAGTTAGCCACAAAACCTTCTTCAGTTACAGACATGATTCGCAAACTTTCGGATAAAAAAGTGGTGAGTTACAAAAAATATTATGGAGTAGCATTAACCAATTCTGGAAGAAAAATCGCCGCATATATTGTTCGAAAACATCGTTTGTGGGAAGTTTTTTTAGTTGACAAACTTGATTTTTCATGGGATGAAGTGCATGATGTTGCTGAACAATTAGAACATATTCAATCGCCAAAATTGATTCAACAATTGGATCAGTTTTTAGGATATCCAACTCAAGACCCTCATGGAGATCCTATTCCAGATAAAGATGGAAATTTGAAAACTATTGAAAAATGTTTATTATCAACTTTAGCAAAAAATGATTCAGGAATTTTTGTTGGCGTTGATGATTCTTCTTCTGATTTTTTACAATTTTTGGATAGAAGAAGAATTACACTCGGAAAACAAATCAAAGTTATAGAAAAAGAAGATTTTGATGAATCAATGTTGATAGAAATTAACTCCCAAAAAATGACCATTTCAAAAAAAATAGCGAATAATTTATACATACAAAAATCATGAATATGTTTGATGAAATAGTGGCATTTGCCAGAGAAAATCCGATTTGGGCAGCATTTTATGCTACTATTTTTACTTGGGGTTTAACAGCTGCAGGTGCCGCTTTGGTTTTCTTTTTTAAAAAATTAAATAGAGCCGTTTTAGATGGAATGTTAGGATTTACTGGCGGAGTAATGGTTGCTGCAAGTTTTTGGAGCTTGCTAGCACCAGCCATTGAAAACAGTCCGGGAGAGGGTTTTGTGAGAGTTTTTCCATCCGCTTTTGGTTTTTTATTGGGCGCTCTAATCCTTTTTGGGATGGACAAATTACTACCTCATTTACACATCAATTTTAAAGAAAGTGAGGCAGAAGGTGTAAAAACAAATTGGCATAAGACAATTTTGCTAGTAATGGCAATAACTCTCCACAATATTCCTGAAGGTTTGGCTGTTGGTGTACTATTTGGAGCAGCTTCCGTTTTAGTTGGTACCGAACAAACAGAAATGATAATTGCTGCAATTTCACTGGCCATTGGTATTGGAATTCAAAATTTTCCTGAAGGATTTGCTGTTGCAATGCCACTCAGAAGACAAGGAATGAGCAGAGGAAAAAGTTTTTGGTACGGTCAATTATCTGCTATTGTTGAGCCAGTTGCCGGAGTTTTAGGGGCTTTAGCAGTGTCATTTTTCACGCCTATTTTACCTTATGCATTGGCTTTTGCTGCAGGAGCAATGATTTTTGTGGTGGTTGAAGAAGTGATTCCTGAAACGCAAAGAGACAAATATACAGATGTCGCCACACTTGGTTTTATTGGTGGATTTATTGTGATGATGTCTTTGGATGTTGGTTTAGGGTAAAAAAGTTCAATGTTTAGAATTTAAAATTTCGAGCTAAATTCATTGATACATTTTTACATCGTTAAATTGTTGTATTAAATATCTTTTCAGTAAATTCGTACAACTACTTTAACCAAAATTTTGCAAGAATCTTCAACCTTTCAAGTGTATAATGCTTCAGCTGGAAGTGGAAAAACCTTTAAGCTTGTCAAAGAATATCTGAAAATTTTATTGAATTCTTCAGATATTTTTGCCTTCCAAAAAGTGTTGGCAATCACATTTACCAACAAAGCCGCTGGCGAAATGAAAGAACGTGTTTTGTCGAGTTTAAAGGCTTTTTCCGAAGGAAAAGACAATGAGTTATTAAAAATTATTTTGAAAGAAATTGCAGTTGATAAAACCATTATTCAAATACGAAGCAAGAAAATTTTAGAAACAATTTTACAAAATTATTCCGCTTTTTCAATCACAACTATTGATAGTTTTACCCATAAAATCATCAAAAATTTTGCGTATGATTTGGGATTAACTCTCAATTTTGAAGTGGAAATGGACACAGATTCATTACTTCATGAAGCTGTTGATGTATTGATTTCAAAAATTGGAACAGATAAAAAACTGACCGAAATTTTGATTGATTATTCTCTTGATAAAACAGATGAAGATTCTTCATGGGACATCACAAAAGAGCTAAATGAATTTTCATCAATTCTCTTGAAAGAGGAAGATGCTAAACATTTTAAAAATCTTGAAAGCAAAACGTTAGATGATTTTTATGAATTAAAAAACAAGTTGACTGTTAAAAATAAGCACATTGAAAAACAATTCAATAAATTGGCTGATGAGGTACTTTTATTGATTCAAAATAATAATTTGACTGATGATGATTTTAGCTATTCAGATTATCCAAATCATTTTAAGAAACTAAAAAATTCAAATTTTGACACGCTCAATTTTGAAGGACGTTTGCATAAAAATATCGAAAGTCAAAAAAATCTTTATGGAGGAAAAGCATCATCAACAGCAAAAAATACTTTGGATGAATTGAAAGAAATATTTTCTGAATATTATTTTCTTTCTAAAGAATTGGCTAATCGATTTTTGGCTGATTATAAAGTTCATAAACTTGCACTAAAAAGTATCATTCCTTTAGCAGTTCTGAACAACATCAATCAAGAGTTGGAAACCATCAAAATTGAAAATAATATTCGTTTAAATGCGGAGTTCAATCAGCTAATTTCTGACAAAATCAAAGACCAACCAGCGCCGTTTATTTACGAACGAATTGGTCAGCGTTTTCAAAATTATTTTATTGATGAAATGCAAGACACATCAATTTTACAATGGCAAAATTTGATTCCTTTAATAGAAAATGCATTGTCGCAAGAACAGGGAAGTTTATTGTTGGTTGGTGATGGAAAACAAGCAATTTATAGATGGAGAGGAGGAAAAGCATCACAATTTATCAATTTAGGAAGTGAACATTTTCAGCCATTTCAAGTGAAAAAATCACTTCACAGTTTAGAAACGAACTATCGAAGTTATGACGAAATCGTTCATTTTAATAATTCTTTTTTCACATTTTTAGGAGATTTTTTGGCAAATGAGTCTTATAAGAACTTGTTTCTAGAAGGAAATAGTCAACAAGAAAATAAGAAAAAAGGCGGATTTGTAAGTATTTCTTTTATGGAAAAAGAGCAAGTTGAGGATGAATTTGAAAATGAAAATCAAACTGAATCTAAAAAATCTAACTATCCAAAATATGTTTTTAAGAAAATTAATGAATTAAAAGAGCAATTTTCTTTGAATGAAATTTGTGTATTGACACGCACAAAAAAAGACGGAATTGAGATTGCGAATTTTTTACAAGAAAAAAACATTCCTATTATTTCATCAGAAACGTTATTGATAAAAAACAATGAAAAAGTGGCATTTATTGTTAATCTTTTGAAAATGATTCAAAATCCCGAAGATGAAGAAACGCGTTTTGAATTTTTATATTTTTTACACCAACATTTATCAATAAAAATAAGTAAACACGAATTTTTTGACAGCTTTATAAAATCATCTAATAATCATATATTCAGACGTTTAAAAGAATTCAATATTACTTTTGACGAAATTACATTCCAGCAATTTTCTTTCTATGAAAAAATAGAGGAAATCATTCGTAGTTTTCATCTTACAAACTCTTCAGATGCCTATATTCAATACTTTTTGGATGTTATTTTAGAGCAACAAAACAAAGGAAATGATAGTGCTGGTTTTTTAGAATTTTGGGAAATCAAAAAAGAATCTTTGAGTATTGTTGCCCCAGAAAGTTCAAATGCAGTGCAAATAATGACCATCCACAAATCAAAAGGATTGGAATTCCTTGTGGTGCTTTTTCCTTGTGATGTAGATATTTATAAACAAATAAAACCTAAAGTTTGGCTCGATAATTTGCCAGAAATGTATCAGCCTTTTTCAGAATTATTAGTGGATTATAAAAATGACTTTCAATTTATAAATAGCACATCATTAGCTATTTACAATCATCAAAGAGAAGAATTAGAGTTGGATAATTTTAATCTTTTATATGTAGCTTTGACAAGAGCAGTTGAGCAATTACACATTATTACAGGAAATAAATTACCAAAACACGAAAAAGAAAAGCCAACAGTTTTTTCTAGTTTTTTTGTTGATTTTTTGAAACGACAAAATCATTGGAAAGAAGGTGTTTTAGATTATAGTTTTGGACAAAAACTTAGAGCTAGCCATCAAAAAAAAGAAATGGTAACTTCAGTAATTCATCAAAAATTTATTTCAATTCCTTGGAAAGAACAAAACTTAGTATTGCTGGCAAGTGCTTCAAAATTGTGGGATACAGCTCAAGGAAAAGCCATTGAATTTGGAAATTTAATTCATGAAATGTTGTCAAAGATTATTAGTTTTAAAGAGGTAGAAAAAGTTTTGAATTCTTATTTAAAAGAAGGTTATGTATCTGAAATTGAAAAAGAAACCATCAGAAAAACAATCGATTCAATAGTATTTCATCCAAGTTTGCATCAATATTTTTCTGAAGATGTCATTGTTTTTAATGAAAGAGAAATAGTTAATTCTGAAAAACAAATCATCATTCCTGACAGATTGGTTTTTAAAAATAATTATGAGGTTGTAATTATTGACTATAAGACAGGAAATCAAATTCCTGAACATCAACAACAACTCTCAAAATATGAAAATGTTTTAAAAACTATGAATCTAAGAGTTCAAGAAAAATTACTTATTTATATAGGTCAAAAAATTGAAGTTGTGAAAGTTGATGAAAGAGTTTGAAACTTTGTAACTTTGTATCATTAAAAGCAATAAATTATGTTTGGAAAAATAAAAGAAACACTTCAAGACGAAATCCAACAATTAAAAGACAATGGATTGTTTAAATCCGAACGCATCATAACCTCTCCGCAAGATGCTGTTATCAAAATTTCAACAGGTGAAGAGGTAATTAATTTTTGTGCCAATAATTATTTAGGATTGTCAAATCATCCAGATGTGATTCAAGCTGCAAAAAATGCTTTAGATTCTCACGGATTTGGCATGTCGTCAGTACGTTTTATTTGCGGAACTCAGGATATTCATAAGCAATTAGAAAAAAAAATTGCCGATTTTTATAAGACAGAAGATACCATTTTATACGCAGCAGCTTTTGACGCAAATGGTGGAGTTTTCGAACCATTATTCACACAAGATGATGCCATTATTTCAGATAGTTTAAATCATGCTTCAATCATTGACGGAGTTCGATTGTGCAAAGCAGTACGTTATCGTTATGAAAATAACAATATGAATTCATTAGAAGAACAGTTAATTGAAGCAAATAAGAAGAATCATCGTTTTAAAATTATTGTCACAGATGGTGTTTTTTCAATGGATGGAATTGTTGCAAAATTGGATGAAATTTGTGATTTGGCTGATAATTATGATGCTTTGGTGATGGTTGATGAATGTCATGCAGCAGGAATTATCGGAAAAACAGGTAGAGGAACTGTGGAACTGAAAAATGTAATGGGCAGAGTTGACATTGTTACGGGCACTTTAGGAAAAGCGTTGGGTGGTGCAATGGGGGGATACACCACAGGAAAAAAAGAGATTATTGAAATTTTAAGACAAAAATCAAGACCTTATTTATTTTCAAACTCGCTAGCACCAGCCATTGTAGGCGCTTCACTAAAAGTGTTTGATTTGATTTCTGATGATACAACATTTAGAGACAAGCTAGCCTGGAACACGAACTATTTTAGAACTGAAATGGAAAGAGCAGGTTTTGATCTGGTTGGAGCAGATGCAGCAATTGTTCCCGTAATGTTATATGATGCAAAATTATCACAAACAATGGCAAATAAATTATTGAAAGAAGGAATTTATGTAATAGGATTCTTTTTTCCAGTTGTTCCTAAAGAAAAAGCACGAATTCGAGTACAATTGTCCGCGGCACATGACAAAATTCATCTAGATAAAGCAATAAACGCCTTTAAAAAAATAGGTAAAACACTGAATGTTATATAGATTTTAAAAAAAAACTTGCAATTTCTTTAAGATTTCGTAGATTTGTCTTTGTGGATAAGTTTTAACAACTTACTTTTGCAAGTAATAAAAACGAACTTTAATTTAAAAAATTTGATAATGAAACGATTAAAATTAGCCGTACTAGCTTTGTTTACTTTAGTAACAATTAGCAGCGCAAATGCACAAGATGAAAACAATCCATGGGCGATTGGTTTTGGTGTAAATATAGTAGATTTTTACGATGGAACCAATTTTACTGACCAAATGAAAGATTTATTAGGTAGCTCAGACTGGAATTTTTTACCATCTATTTCAAGAATTACAGCTGAAAAATATTTAGAAAAAGGTTTCTCTTTGCAATTTGCAGGATCATTAAATAAAATAACTCATGTTAAATTTGAAAATGATTCAGACTTTCTTTACTACAATTTAGGATTGAATGTGAAGTATGATTTAAACAATCTTATAGGAGAAACATCATGGTTTGATCCTTTTGTTTATTTAGGTGGTACTTATGTCTCTGCTGATTCTAACAATGAAGGAATGCTGAATGTAGGTTTGGGTTTCAACTCTTGGTTTAACGAAAATATAGGATTGAGTTTCCAAACAGGAACTCTAAAAGGTTTTTCTGATAACGTACAAGATCATTATCAATCTTCTTTAGGTATTGTTATTAAATTTGGAGGAAAAGATACTGACGGGGATGGTATTTATGATAAAAATGATGCTTGCCCAGAGGTTGCTGGTTTAAAAGAATTTAATGGTTGTCCAGATTCTGATGGAGATGGTATTAAAGATTCTGATGATGCTTGTCCAAATGTTGCTGGTTTAGCTTCAATGAACGGTTGTCCAGATACAGATGGAGATGGTATTGCTGATAAAGACGATATGTGTCCTAACGAAAAAGGTACTAAAGCTAATAACGGATGTCCAGATACTGATGGAGATGGAGTTGTTGATAAAAATGACAAATGCCCTTCTGTAGCAGGTCCTGCTGCAAATGGTGGTTGCCCATGGCCAGATACAGATGGAGATGGCGTTCTTGACAAAGATGATAAATGTCCTAAAGAAGTTGGTCCTGCATCAAATAATGGTTGTCCAGATGAAGTTATCTCTAAAGATGCTGAAGATTCAGTTGGAGAATTTGCAAAACAAATTTTATTTAACTCAGGTAGATCTGAATTCAAACCAGGTGTAACAGAAAAATTAGATGGTATTGTTGAGGTAATGAACAAATATTCAAAAGCCAATTTTGTAATTGAAGGTCACACTGATAGTGATGGTTCTGCCGCACTAAACTCAAAACTTTCAAAACAAAGAGCTATGGCTGTTAGAGATTATTTAGTAAGAAAAGGTATTGCAACTACACGTTTAGATGCTCAAGGTTTTGGCGAAGGTCAACCAATCGCTTCAAATAAAACTGCAGAAGGAAAAGCTCAAAACAGAAGGGTAATTGTAAAAGTTACAAACAAATAGTATTTAGTATTATATTTTTTATAACCTCATCAAGTTACATTGGTGAGGTTTTTTTGTAGAACTAAATTTAAAAATATTCTTTAAAATTAAACACAAAACAATTACCTTTGCAAACTAAAATTAAATAAGATACAATCTTTATACTAAACATTAACTTAATTAGATATAACATGTCTGCAACAATTGGTAAAGTTTCTCAAATTATTGGTCCAGTAATTGACGTTCAATTTGATACAGCACAAAATGAACTTCCTAAAATTTATGATTCATTAGAAATAAAAAAAGCGGATGGCTCTATTTTGGTTCTTGAAGTTCAACAACACATTGGAGAAGATATTGTAAGAACTATTTCAATGGATGCTACTGATGGTTTGAGCAGAGGTGTTGAAGTGATAGCCACTGGAAGCCCAATTCAAATGCCAATTGGAAACGATATTTATGGTCGTTTATTTAACGTTACTGGAGATGCAATTGACGGTCTTGGTAACTTAAAGAAAGAGGGTGAAAATGGATTGCCTATTCATAGATCTGCACCAAGATTTGAGGATTTATCTGTTTCTACAGAAGTTTTATTCACAGGTATTAAGGTTATAGATTTAATTGAGCCTTATGCAAAAGGAGGAAAAATTGGTTTATTTGGTGGAGCTGGTGTTGGAAAAACAGTATTAATTCAAGAATTGATTAACAATATTGCAAAAGGTCATGGAGGTTTGTCGGTTTTTGCAGGTGTTGGAGAAAGAACTCGTGAAGGAAATGATTTATTGCGTGAAATGCTTGAATCTGGTATTATAAAATATGGAGACGCTTTCATGCATTCTATGGAAGAAGGAGGATGGGATTTATCAAAAGTTGATAAAGCTGGAATGAGAGAATCAAAAGCAACTTTCGTTTTTGGTCAAATGAACGAACCTCCAGGAGCGCGTGCTAGAGTTGCATTATCAGGATTGACAATTGCTGAATATTTTAGAGATGGAGCAGGAGAATCTCAAGGAAAAGACGTTCTTTTCTTTGTTGATAATATTTTTAGATTTACACAAGCTGGTTCTGAAGTTTCTGCTTTACTAGGTCGTATGCCATCAGCAGTAGGTTATCAACCAACTTTGGCAACTGAAATGGGTGCAATGCAAGAGCGTATTACATCAACAAAAAAAGGGTCAATTACCTCTGTTCAAGCGGTATATGTTCCTGCAGATGATTTAACAGATCCTGCTCCAGCAACAACTTTTGCGCACTTAGACGCTACAACCGTATTGTCTCGTAAAATTGCTGAATTAGGTATTTATCCTGCAGTAGATCCTTTGGATTCTACTTCAAGAATTTTATCAGCTGATATTTTAGGTGATGATCATTATAATTGCGCACAAAGAGTAAAAGAAATTTTACAACGATATAAAGAATTACAAGATATCATCGCTATTTTAGGGATGGAAGAATTGTCTGAAGATGATAAATTGGTGGTAAGTAGAGCAAGACGTGTGCAACGTTTCTTATCTCAACCTTTTCATGTAGCTGAGCAGTTTACAGGTATTCCTGGAGTTTTGGTTGATATAAAAGATACCATCAAAGGTTTTAATATGATTATGGATGGAGAATTGGACAAATATCCTGAAGCAGCTTTTAACTTGAGAGGTTCTATACAAGATGCTATTGATGCTGGAGAAAAAATGTTAGCTGAAGCTTTAAACTAGTTTTAAATGTTGATTTTTAAGTAACTAAAAACCAACACTAAAAACTAAAAACTATAAATATATGTTTTTAGAAATTGTAACACCGGAAGCTATTTTATTTTCATCAGAAGTTGATGCAGTATATGTACCTGGAATGGAGGGTGAGTTTCAAATGTTGAATCATCACGCTTCAATAGTATCAGTATTAAAAGCGGGGGAAATTAAAATAAGAGTAAAAAATTATAACATAAAAGAAAAATTTCAAGATAAGTTTGTCAAAACAACTGATGGTAAATTAAGTTTGACAATTAATTCTGGAACTTTAGAATTAAGTGATAACAAGGCAATTATTTTAGCCGATTAAAAATTAGCAGTTTTATTAAAAAAAATATAAATCTCATAGTAATCATTACTTTGAGATTTTTTTTAATACTAATAAAAAACACCTTTATAGTTAAAGGTGTTTTTTTAGCAATTTTCCCAAGCGTAATCCTCATAAATAACAAATACAAAATTGCAACATCAAAATGAAATAATTTCAAGTGAAAACCCCCAAATTTACACCGGAAAAACACCCTAAAAAAAATAGTGATTATCCTTATTTTTTTTATTTTAATTATTATTATATTTAAAGTTTATCAATCATCCTTTAAATATTTTAAAATGAGATACAATTTTTTTTCAATATTGATGCTTTTACTTCTTTTTATTTCTTGTAATCAAAGTTCAAAAAATCAACAGAATAAAGATTCTAATATTAGCTGTTATCCAAATGATAGCAGACCCTCTCAGGCAATTTCGTATGAAGAAATGGCTGCAATGATGGATTCTTACAATACAGGTGCTAAAATAGAATTGGATAACTATATGAAAAAAATTTCTAAGGGAAAAGATTCTGTTTCAACCATCTATAATTGGTATAAAATAGAGGATTTAAAACAATATATTGCTTATATTGAACGTATTTCAAAAGAAAAAAAAATTCCAGTTACTGGTTTTAGAATCTATCCAACCTCATATCCCTTAGATTATTCAATTGAAAAATTAAGAGGAAGGCTAACACTTATTTTTACGCCAACTACAACATTTAATGGAAAAAATGATGTTGCTTTTGAACCTTTGTATTCTGAAATTGGAAAACCAGTAATGGTATCTAAATTTTTAGATAAAATAAAGAAGAAAAAATCTAATCTATTAAAATCTACTGAAACTAGTACAGATTTCGAAAGTTCCTCTGCAAATAGAATTTTAACAAATCCACCAAATTAAAGATGTCAGATGATGGTTTACTAATTAAAGATATTGGAATTTATTTTCAATATATTTCCCTCATAATGTCATGTTTATATTTTAAAAAATATGAAAAAAGCACTTTTTATAAATATTTTATAATTTATTTTTTAAACATAGTAGTCATCAACACTATAATTACAATATGGTTTAAATTTGATAATCATTGGTTATATGACATCTACACGTTTTTTGAATTTAATATTTTTGCTTTAATTTATTACCATTTGATTAAAGAAAAAAAGAAATTAAGAATTCTAATGATATTCGTCTTTATTTTTAATGTGATTTATTTTAGTAGTTTTTATTTTTCATTTATAAATAGTATAGTCATACCTCTTGTTGGTGTTTTCAATAGCACATTTATTATTTTATATTTTTCTGAACTTTTAAATTCTGATAAAATATTAAATTATACAAAACTTTTCCCTTTCTGGATGTCCGTAGGTTTTCTGTTATTTTATCTAACTTCTGTACCTTTTTTTACGCTACTTTCACTAAATATGTTTGACAATAGGTTGATGTTTCCCATTATTTATTACCTTACGATTGTTTTTCATTTGGTTATAAATTATGGTTTGATAACATGCAACAAAATCAACAAATAATCCTCTTAATAACGACTTTATTAGTGCTTTTTATTGTGATTGCATTAATCATTTTATTCAGTGTTTTTCAAAAGAAAAAAAATTTATTGGTAGAAGAACGAAAAAAAAATAAAGAAAAATTTGAAAAAGAAATTATAGAAACACAAATTGAAATCAGAGAAGAAACTCTCAGAAATATCAGTTGGGAATTGCATGACAACATCGGACAATTGCTGACTTTGGCTAAAATTCAATTGCAAAATACTACCAAAGAAAATATTCAAGAAGTAACTGATACTATTACAAGAAGTCTCAATGAAGTTCGTGCTTTGTCGAAATTAATCAATCCTGAAGCTATTAAAAACATCAATTTATTGGATGCCGTTAAATTAGAAATTGACCGATTTAATAGGTTACATTTTATAAAATCTAATCTTCAAGTCATTGGAAACCAAACTAAAATTGATGAAAAAGATTGTATTATTATATTCAGAATTCTTCAAGAATTTTTTTCAAATACCATCAAACATTCAAAAGCAACAACATTGAAAGTAGTACTAACTTATACTACCGAATTTCTACAAATATCTGCTAGTGATAACGGAATTGGTTTTTCATCCGAAGAAAAAAAAGAAGGAATTGGATTGATAAATATTAAAAATAGGGCAAAATTAATTGGAGCTGAAATTCAATTTAAATCAGAAAAAAGCCAAGGAACCTCATTAAAAATACAATATAAATTATGAAAAAATATTCGGTAGTTGTTGTTGATGATCACACATTATTATCGCAAGCAATACAAACTATGGTAGATACTTTCGAAGATTTTAAAGTTTTATATACCTGTAAAAACGGTCAAGATTTGATGGATAAAATCTCAAAATCTGACAAATCTCTCCCTGATGTAATTCTGATGGATGTAAAAATGCCCGTCATGAATGGTATTGAAGCAACAACATTAATTACCAAACACTTTCCCACAGTGCATGTTATTGCACTTTCTGTAGAAGATGATGATGCCATAATTCTCAAAATGTTAAAAGCAGGCGCAATTGGCTATTTGTTAAAAGATACTGAGAAAATTGTGCTTGAAAAAGCCCTTATTGAAATCGTTGAAAACGGTTTTTATCACACAAAAAATGTCACAAATTTATTGATGCAATCTATCAACGGATTTGTTGAAGAAGAAATTATTCTAAAACCTCATGAAACTAAATTCTTAAGATTGGCTTGTTCAGAATTGACTTACAGAGAAATTGCAAAAGAAATGTCTTTAAGTCCAAAAACTATTGACGGTTACAGAGATGCCCTATTTACCAAATTTAATGTCAAAAACAGGGTTGGTTTGGTGATATATGCCATAAAAAATAAAATTTACACTCTCTAAAATTTATGTAAATTTGCAACATGGAAGAAACAAATAGACAAAGAAAAATTGCAGGAGTTTTGCAAAAAGACTTGGTGGATGTGTTGCAAAAAGCAGCACAAGATGGAATGAAAGGCGTCATAATCTCTGTTTCGAAAGTAAGTGTAACTTCTGACTTGGGTGTTGCAAAAGTGTATTTAAGTATTTTTCCTTCAGAAAAAAGAGACGAAATTGTCAAAGGAGTGCAGTCAAACACGATTTTAATTCGTCATGAAATGGCACAAAGAACTCGAAATCAGTTGCGTAGAATGCCAGAATTAGTATTTTTTGGTGATGACACATTAGATTATTTAGAAGAAATTGACAAATCATTAAATGGCGAAGACGAAAATCCTATCAAAAATCCAGAAATTTTACCAAGACGTCAAAAAAGATAAAACCTATTTTGTGTTTTTCAACCTACATAGCCAAAAGATATTTATTTACTAAGACCAGTAATAACGCCATCAATATTATTACAATAATTGCTTCATTTGGGGTGATTGTAGGTTCATTGGCATTGTTTATCATTCTTTCAGGATTCTCGGGATTACGCACTTTTAGCTATGGATTATTAGACAGCGCAAGTCCTGATATTAAAATTGTTGCTTCAAAAGGGAAATCTTTTTTGATTTCAGATACAATTTCACAAATTTTAAATCAAAATTCTGATATAAAATCATTTGCCAAAGTCATTGAAGAACGTGTTTTTTTAGAATATGAGAATAAAAATGAAATTGCTTTCATCAAAGGAGTTTCAGCAAACTATCCTGAGATTACGAGAATTGATTCAACGTTAAGTACAGGAATTTGGATTGATACCAATTATGTAAACACGGCAGTGATTGGACGTACAATTGCTTTGAAACTTTCTTTGGGCGTTCGAAATTTTGCAGAACCATTGCGAATTTTGGTTCCAAAACCAGGAATAGGATTCATAAATCCTCAAAATGCTTTTTACAAAATAGAAGTACAAATTGTTGGTTTATATACTGGAACTGAAGAGTTTGAAAGTAAATTTGTTTTTGTTGATATTGATCAAGCAATTGATTTACTGAGGTTTAAAGAAAATCAAATTACTGCTTTTGAAATCAAATTGAAAGAATATTCAACGGCAAATAATGTTACAAATCAACTTCAAAAAGCTTTGGGAGCAGGTTTCAAAGTGCAAACTAAAGCACAATTGAATGAAGTTTTTTATAAAGTAATCAATACCGAAAATGTTGTTTCCTATTTGATATTTACACTCATTATTATTATTGCTTTATTTAATGTGATTGGCTCTATCATTATGATGATTATTGATAAGAAGGACAACCTCAAAACCTTATTTAGTTTGGGTGCTACTGTTGCCGAAATTAAAAAGATATTTGTGATTCAAGGTTTTTTATTGACCCTTTTTGGGATGACTTTCGGACTTATTTTGGGTGTTATTTTGGTATTTCTTCAAAAAGAATTTGGATTGTTTATGATTACCGAAAGTATGGCTTATCCTGTTGAATTTCAATTTTCAAATTTGGTAGTTGTCATTTTTACCATTACTTTTTTGGGATTTATTGCTGCAAAAATTGCGAGTAGTAGAATTACTAAGGAGTTTATTGAAAGGTAATTTAACTTTTTTAAAAGTTATTATCAAATCCAGGGCGTTTAAATTCATCAATCAATGGGAATTGCTTAAAGATATTTTTTTTGAGTTGCACTAATTGAATGAAGATATTTAAAATGAAGTCTTCTTTTATAGCATCAGCAATTTCTAATATACAATGCCACGCTTTTATTGAGTTTTCAATTCCAATTAAAGCTATTTTTGCAGCTGCATGATGCATGTTTTGAATTTCATCCTCAAAATCAGAATCGTGAGGAAAATACCGAAAAGCACTTGTTAATTTTACAGAAATTTGAAATTGATACCAATTGATAATATTCAATGATTCATTAATCGTTTTAAGGCTTTTTTCATTTTTCTCGACTTCAATTTCCATTTCAATTTGACGAATGTAATTTGATTTTTCATGTTCAAAGTAGTTGTTTTCTTTCAAAAATTGATGTACTTTTTTAGAATAACTTATTGATGACTCAACAATAGGTTGTTTTTTTAGTTCGTTAAAGGATTTCTTTCTGGAAATTTCAGCATTTTTGTAAGCAACAACTTCATTAAAATCTATTCCTTTTTCAGAAACAATTTCATAAATAAAAGCAATTGTTTTTTGAAAGCATTTAGAGATAATTTCATTAAAATCATCCGAATTTTTAACCTCTTTCACTTCCTCTTGCTCATCAGCAAATAATTTACAACGATATGATAATTCGCATTTTTCGCACCATCTATCGCAAAAATTATAAATTCCTGAAATGAAATTTTCGCTTTCCATAATTATAAATATTTATGAAAAGCTTGTTTACGGTAGTTCACTGATTACCATATTTCCGAATTTTTCTTCCACTAAATCAAAAGTTGCAAAAACATCCTTTGGATCATCAGCAGTGACCATTTGAGTTCTAAATTCCTTAAAATTCGGAATTCCTTTGAAATAGTTGGTGTAATGTCTGCGAGTTTCAACAATTCCAAGACGCTCACCTTTCCAATCCATTGACCAAATTAAATGATTTCTTGCAGCCTCAACCCTATCATGAGTTGTTGGTTTTGCTAAATGTTCGCCAGTAGCAAAATAATGCTTAATTTCATTAAAAATCCATGGATAACCAATGGCTGCTCTGCCAATCATCATTCCATCCAAACCGAAATTATTCTTATATTCTAGTGCTTTTTCAGGAGAATCAATATCGCCATTTCCAAAAATGGGCATGGTAATTCTTGGATTGTTTTTTACTCGAGCAATGTGCGACCAATCAGAATGCCCTTTATACATTTGAGCTCTCGTTCTTGCATGAACTGTTAATGCTTGAACTCCAATGTCTTGTAAACGTTCAGCAACTTCATCAATATTGATAGAATTTTCGTCCCAACCCAAACGTGTTTTTACGGTTACTGGAAGATTTGTTCCTTTAATAACAGCTTTTGTTAAACGAACCATTAAATCAACATCTTTTAAAACTCCTGCACCTGCACCTTTACAAACTACTTTTTTTACAGGACAACCAAAGTTAATATCCACCAAATCAGGCTGAACAGCATCTACAATTCGTGATGACATTTCCATTGCTTCTTCATCTCCTCCAAATATCTGAATTCCTACAGGACGTTCATAATCAAAAATATCTAACTTCATTTTACTTTTTACAGCATCACGAATTAAGCCTTCTGAAGATATAAATTCTGAATACATCAAATCAGCTCCATGCAATTTGCACAAGCGACGAAAAGGTGGATCAGAAACATCTTCCATGGGCGCTAATAATAATGGAAAATCAGGAAGTTCTATCTTGTCTATTTTTATCATTTTGCAAATTTAGGGGAATATTTTGAATCCTAAAAAATAAAAAAATCGCCTAAAAATAAATTTTAGACGATTTCCTAGTTTAAATTTTAAAATTTTTATTGTTTTAAAATTCGTCTAGTAACAACCATGTTATTGGAAATTATTTTTAGAATATATATTCCTGTAGGATAATTAGAAAAATCAATTATTGTTTCATTTTTGGTAATTACTTTTTTACCTAAAGTAGTATATACTTCAATTTTATCAATAAGTTTTGTTGAATTTATAGTTAATATATTACTAACTGGGTTAGGGAAAATGGTTAAATCTTTCTCATTAAAAGTATCAACATTTAAGACACTTTCTCTACATTGAGTTTCATTTTCTACAAATTTATTTTTACTGTCTTTTACCCAATTTAATAGGTAATCTGCATTTGAGTCATCAACAAGAATGCAGCTTAAATTTGGGGTATTTGTTGAATTAAAGTTATTTAAATCTTCATTTTTACCATTTTTGATACTCATAGTTGTTAAATTGATATTGTTGCTTACATCTAAAGTTTTTAAGTTTGTAAGATTATCTAAGTTTAACGTTTCAAAACTATTGTTGCTAATAATAAGATTTTCAATAGTTAATTCATTTGTTTCTACAACTCTTTTAGCGCCAGTTGTTTTACTGATTAAGGTAATTTTTTTACCAGTTAATTGGCTTAAATCATTAATATTATTATTAGATAAGTTTAATGTTGTTAAATTTATAAAGGCTTCAAGTCCTTTAATATCATCTAAATTTTTACCACTCAAATCTAATTCTCCAGTAAATTCTTTTGCTTCAGCAAGTGTAATTTCCCCATCATTATCTTTATCCAAGCCAATTACAATTGTGATTAAACTTTTTAATTCTTCATCTACTTCAATTGTCCAAACATCATCACAATCAAGACTAAATCCTACATTTGAATCAACTTTATTTGTCCAACTATTTATGGCATAATTTTCATCCCAAACTTTTATACATGTTAGTTTGTTATTGATTGCTTCAAAGTTTTCTAATAAAGTATTTTGAGAAATATCTAATCTGTCAAGTAAATTGTTGGAAATATTTAGATTTAGTAATTGCGTATTTTGTTTAAGATCTATAGTTGTTAATTGATTTCCTTTTAAATAAAGGTCTTTTAAACTTATAAAATTTTCAATTCCAGTTGCATCAGAAATATATTTTGAATCTAAGTTTAAAGATTGAATATTTGAAATATTAGAAGTTAAAACATAATCATCAATCTGATTGTCATATCCCATACTTATTAATGCTGATTCAAAATTATCATCAGGAATATTGGTATAACAGTTGTCGCCAAAACTTGCAGTTGCATCAATATTTTGAGACCAGTTTTGATTGGCATAGTTTACATCCCAAGTATTTATACAAGTCAAATTGTTATTAATTCTTGCATTAAAGGTTGTAAGCCTAAAATTATTTTTTATATCCAACACTGATAAATTATTACTTTCAAGATCAAGTGCTTCTAATTTTAAGTTTTTAGTAAGGTTGATAGACATAAGATTATTTCTTCCTAAATCTAATACTTTCAAATTGTTATTATTTTCTAAATTTATGGTTGATATATGATTATTATCCAATTGTAAAATTTCTAAATCTTTATTGAATGCAAAATCAACATAATTTAATTGTGTGCTAAAAGCTGCAAAACTTTTTAGTTTTAGATTTTTTGTAACATCGATAAAACTAATTGATGAACTAGAAATAACTAATGTATTTAATTCTGTGTTTTTTGAAACATCTATATAGTAGATGTTATTTTCACTTATTACGAGTTTCTCAAGTTTTGTATTATTGGTTAAATCTAAATTTGTCAAATTATTTTTTGCGCAGTTCAATTCTTTCAAATTAGTAAATCCTTCAATTCCTGTTAAATCTGAAATTTGTTTTTCAAAAATATTTAATGTTGATACGCTAGCAGCAATATTTGAAGAGATAAAATTATCCAATAGTAAGTCATATCCTAAATCAATCAGAGCTTGTTCAAAATTATCATCTGGTACATATGTCCATAAATTACAATCCAGGTCAAAAATAACATTATCATCTACATTTTGACTCCAGTTTTGGGTTGCGAAATTAACATCATTTACACTTATACAATGAAGGTTGCTGTTTCCACTTGCGGAAAAGAATAGTAAGTTTGTTAATAATCTAATATCAAGAGATGTTAAATTATTATTACTTACTCCTAAAGTGTTTAGCATCAAATTATTGCTCACATCAATTGATGATAAATTATTACTTGGAATCAAAAGTTTTGTCAAATTGATATTTTTAGAAACATCAATAGTTGATAATAAATTTCCTTGTAGATATAATTCTTGCAAAAGTGTATTTTTAGAAATATCAATAGTAGTTAATTTACTATTTGCCAAACTGCTACCATTTGTGAAATTTAAATATGTAAGCTGAATATTGTTAGATAAATCAATTTCTGTTAACTTATTGTAAATGAGGTCAAGTTTTTTAAGGTTGATGTTTTGAGTAACATCTAAAGATTTAAAATCATTTGTTCCTGCATACAATTCTTCTAAAGCAGCATTTTTAGAAATGTCTATGGTTCCAAGAATTAAATCATTTTCAATATTTAAAATTTTAAGATTTGTAAGTGTGGTAATATTTAAATCATCTAGTCCATTATTATTACTTGCATTTAAATTTTCTAATGCAGTAAAAGCTTCAATTCCTGTTAAATCAGTAATTTGTTTATTGCTTACATCAAGTGACGTAACGTTTAAAATATTTTGTTTGTTTACATAATCGTCCAACACAGTATCATAACCCAAATCAATTAATGCTTGCTCAAAATTATTATCAGGAACATACACTAAATCATCACAATTAGTTGAAAAAATGGTGTTTTCGTCTGAATTAGTTTTCCAATTTTGATTTGCAAAATCTACATCAAAAACACTAACACAATGAAGATTATTACCTTTTGATGAAAAAAACAATAATGATTCTAACATGCTAATATTTAACGAAGAAAGATTGTTATTGCTTACTCCTAAAGTGTTTAGCATCAAATTATTGCTCACATCAATTGATGATAAATTATTATTTGGAATTAAAAGTTTTGTCAAATTGATATTTTTAGAAACATCAATAGTTGATAATAAATTTCCTTGTAGATATAATTCTTGCAAAAGTGTATTTTTAGAAATATCAATAGTAGTTAATTTACTATTTGCCAAACTGCTACCATTTGTGAAATTTAAATATGTAAGCTGAATATTGTTAGATAAATCAATTTCTGTTAACTTATTGTAAATGAGGTCAAGTTTTTTAAGGTTGATGTTTTGAGTAACATCTAAAGATTTAAAATCATTTGTTCCTGCATACAATTCTTCTAAAGCAGCATTTTTTGAAATATCTATGGTTCCACGAATTAAATCATTTTCAATATTTAGAATTTTAAGGTTTGTAAGTGTGGTAATATTTAAATCATCTAAACCATTATTATTACTTGCATTCAAATTTTCAAGTGCTGTAAAAGCTTCAATTCCTGTTAAATCATCAATTTGTTTTCCACTTACATCAAGTAAAGTAACGTTGATAATATCTTGTTTATTTATGTAATCATCTAACACATCATCATAACCTAAATCAATCAAAGTTTGTTCAAAATTGTCATCTGGAACATATACTAAATCATCACAATTATTTAAAAATAGAGTACTTGCATCTGCAAAAGTTCTCCAATTTTGGTTGGCAAATTCTACATTAAAGACACTTATACAATAAAGATTGTTCCCTTTTGATGAAAAACTAATTAATGATTCTAACATATTTACATTTAATGAAGTGAGGTTGTTATCACTTAATCTTAAAGTATTTAGCATTAAATTATTACTAACATCAATAGATGTTAGATTATTTTCGGAAATATAGAGTTCTGTTAAATTGATGTTTTGAGATAAATCAATTGTTGAAATTAAATTATTATCTAAATTTAAATACTGTAATAAGGTATTATTTGAAACATCAATCGATCTCAAGTTACTAAAAGTAATTTCTGATGACCCTCCATTACCTGAAATATTTCTACTTCTATGAGCTAAATTCAGATAATTTAGCTTTAAATTATATGATAAATCAATTGTTGAAAACTGATTAAAACTTAAATCTAGGGTTATAAGCTCAATATTTTTACTTAAATCTAACGTCTCTAATTTGTTATATCCTGCATTAATACTTTCTAGTTTAGAGTTTGCTGAAAAATCAATGGTGCCTCCAATATTATTTGCTCTAAGATTTATTGTTACAAGATTTGTAAGATTTGAAATGTTTAAATAATTTAATTTATTATTGCTTATATCTAAGTCAATTAAACCTAAAAAAGCTTCAATTCCTGTTAAATCAGTAATTTGTTTTCCATTTAAACTTAGAGAAGTAACATTTATAACATTTTCTGCTTTAAAATAGTTATCCAAAACATCATCATATCCACTGTTAATCAATGCTTGCTCAAAATTGGCATCTGGAATGTAAACATTTTCATATGTTTTTACGTCAGTTGATGTAAAAATGGAGGAGTTAGATTGTTTTTTACTTTGTGAATTTGCAACCTCCTTTGGGTTGTATTTTTTTAAATAATTGAAGTTTCTTGCTTGTGTGATTTGTAAAAACACAAGTAATAACATAATTGAATAAATTGTTTTTGTTTTCATAATTTTAATTTTTTGATATGGTTGTTACTAATTTTTTGGTTTACTTACCAAATCAAATGTAGAATCTTACGTATGTTTTAAATAAAATCTTTAGTAAAACACCTTGTTTTTTTAGTGAAGTGTTTTTTTATAATACTTTAGAAGTATTTAATTGTCAGTATATTAAATAAAAAAGTCGCTAAATTTTAGCGACTTTAAGAAATTTTCTATTTTAATTTTATGAATTATTTTCTATGATTTTTAATAATTCAGGTCTTTTGGCTTTACTAAGAGAAATGGAAATTGAATTTAGATGGATTGTGGTTTGTCCAATATCTGTAATTTTTTTGGTATTCACATAATAGGATCTATGAGGAGAAAAAAAGTGATTGCTTTGCAGTTGACTTTTTACTTTTTTTAAAGTATGAGGTACAAGAATTTTTTTGTTTTCAGAATGTACATAGCAGTAATTGTCAAAAGCTTCTAAAAAAAGAATATCATTTTCAGGAATTTTATAGATATAACCATCAGATTTGATCGTAAAAATTTTTTCTTTTTCATTTAAGTATTTTTGCCAAACAACGCTAATGCTGCTCCATAATCCTTTAGAAGTAAATGGTTTAACTAAATATCCTAATGGATTTGTTTTATGAACTTCATTTAATGTTAAAGGGTCAGTTTGTGCTGTTAAATAAAAATAAGGGATTTTAATTTTATCCAATTCTTTTGCCAAATCAATTCCGTCAAATTTTCCCTTTAATTGAATATCAATCAAACAAACATCTGGTTTTGTTGAATTAATTAAAGTCATTGCATTTTCAAAATTTTTAGCAATTCCAACAACTACTATATTATTTTTTTCTAAAGTAACTTTTATGGTTGCAGAAATAATAGTATCATCTTCAATAATTAAAAATTTGTTTGAAGACATACTTATGCTTTAAATTTTATATTAATGCTAAAATCATCATTTTTTTGTTCAACAATAGCATTTAACCTTTCAATTAAAATATTTATGAGTTTACTGCCATAATTTTCTTGATGATGTTTACTTTTCTTTACATTCCCATTATCAAACATATTAAAAATAGTAAATTCATTTTCTTTTAAAATTTCAATAGTTATCATTTTATTATTGGAAGACTCATCCCAAGCATGTTTTATTGAATTTGTTGCCAATTCATTAATCAATAGCCCTAAAGAAGTAGCAATATCTATGTCAAAAATTAGTGAATCAATATTTTGTATAATATGAATATTTTCAGAAGGATATGAATTTAAAATTTCTTTAATTAAATCTTGAATATATATTTTAATCTCTATTCCTAATAAATCATCTTTTGAATATAATTGTTGATGAAGAACAATCATTGAATTTACTCTTTGTACAGCATTTTCTAAAGCTGTAACTGCGGTTTTTGCTTTGGTGCCTTCGGACTGTAATTGTAATAAACTGCTAACCATTTGAAAACTATTTTTTACTCTATGGTGCGTTTCTTTTAATAGCATATTCCGTTGTTTTAAAAGTTGTTCTAATGCTATTTTGTTTAATTGTAATTGTGTTCTTTTTTTGTTGTTTTTTAAAAGTAAAATAATCATTATGATAAGAATAACCAATACTGATAATGAAATATAAATCCATTGTTTTCGCCTTTCTTTTTCAAGTTTAAGTTGTTCTTCTTTTTTGCTTGTTTGATATTTAGAGTCTAATTCTAATAAATCATCATCATGTCTTTTATTTGATAAGCTGTCTTTTATTTGTAAAATACTGTCAAGAAAAATGGCTATTTTTTCGTGGTTTTTTAAAAGTTTGTATGCATTTGCAGCACTTTCATAATATCCTATTTTAGATCTTAATGAAACCACTTTACTAAAACTTTTGTGTAATGGATTCAAATATAATTGAACTTCATTACTATCATTAAGTTTAATAGCATTATCCATAATATCTGCATAATGTTGAGCATACTTTTTTGAACCTTTCAAAGAATCATTTGCAATTGCTTTTAAATAAAAACTATGTGCTTCAGTGTATTTTTTTTGACGTGTATAGTTTTTGCCCAAACCAAGTAGTGCAACTTCTTTTTCAAATTGATTTAAGTCAGGTGTTTTTAAAAACAACAGGAAGTTTTTAGTAGCGTTTTCATAATCACCCAATTTACTTTGGGTAATTGCTAAATTTACAATGGCTACAGTATAGGTTCTAGAATCTTTTTTTGAATTTTTGGTAGCATCTTTAAAATAAGATAAAGCTTTTAAGTCGTCACCAGTTTTGTTAAATAAAATACCTAAGGCAATATATAAATCAGGTAAATAATTTGGATGATTTTTTTCTGCTATTTCAACAGCTTTTAAGTAATCAATTGCAGCAGTGTTATAATTGTTTAATACTGCTTCAGTAAACATTCCTCTATATTCGTAACCTTGTATTTCTCCAAAACTATAATTGTTTTTTTGAGAAAATGAGATCATTTCATTGGCATAAAAAAGTGCGCTATCACTTTCTTTATTTAAATGTTCCCAAGATTTATCTGCATATAATCTAATAACAGAATCGATTTCTTCTTGTTGCGAAAAACAAAAAAAACAACTAAATGATAAAAATATGATTACAAGATACTTAGCCAAAATTCAAGAGTTTCAGCTAATGTAATTAATTATTTAAAAGGATACTAAAAAATTGAAAATAATTATTAAAAACCTATCTCTTTAATTACCTCTTTTTCACCTCTTTTTACAATTACAGATGTTTTATCACCTTCTTTAAAAATTGATAAAGCGCGCATATAACTCATCATATTTGTAATGGTACTATCACCCAATTGAATGATGATATCTCCTTTTTGCAATCCCGCTTTTTGAGCGGTTTTTCCTTCTGAAATGCCATCAATTCTCATACCTTTTCCATCATATAAATAATCAGGAATTACGCCCAAACCAACTTTAAAACGAGGTGTAGATTCACTTTCGTTCACTGTTTTTCTAAATGCCAATTTTCCATTATCATCCAAATCAGTAATGATGTTAAAAATATATTCCGAAATCAATTTCATTCCGTCATAATTTAGTTTTTCGGAATCATCACTTGGCTTGTGATAATCTTCATGCTGACCTGTAAAAAAGTGCAACACTGGAATATCTGCCAAATAAAAACTCGTATGATCACTAGGTCCAACTCCAGATTCTTGCTGAATTAATTTGAAATTAGCATTGTGCGATTTCAACACTTGTTTAAAAATTGGTGAAGTTCCTGTTCCATAAACTGCTAATGTACTGTCATTTTTCATACGACCAACCATGTCCATATTGATCATATAAGAAACTTTTTTGATGTCTATTGTTGGATTTTTCACAAAATAATTTGAGCCCAATAAACCCATTTCTTCACCAGAGAAAGCCAAGAAAAGATAATTATTTCCAGTATTTTTTGCTTTTAATTTTGCTGCCAAATTCAATAAAACTGCTACTCCAGAAGCATTGTCATCTGCGCCATTATGAATGGCTTTAATAGTATCTCTGTATAATAAACCTTCTCCACCAAAACCCAAATGATCAAAATGTGCTCCAATAATAATGGTATTTTCAGCGTTGTTATCAAAAAAACCAATTACATTATTTCCGGTAATAGTGCCATCACCATTTACATCAAATTTCACTTCATCATGAGGATTTGTTTTTGGTTTGAAACTAAAAGTTTGCAAAAAACCTTGAGTTCCTTTTGGCTGCAATCCCAATTCTTTAAAACGATTTTCAATATATTTTGCAGCTTCTTTTTCGCCTTTAGTCCCTGTTTGTCTTCCTTCTAATGCATCAGAAGCTAAAAAAGTAACGTCTTCTTTGATGCGTTCTTCTTGGTTTATTTGTGGTTTGCAAGCAAAAATAAAACCCAAAAAGATAAGAAATAGGATGTTTTTCATAATGTTATCTATTATTTTTGCAAAGTTAAATAATTTAAAAACAAAATGAGAATTCTTTCAGTCCTTCTATTCGCTTGTATACTATTTTCTTGCAAAAACGAAAAAAAACAAGTCGTAAAAGATGTAAAAGAAAAAAATCCATTGATTTATAAAGATGAAAAACATTTCAAAAATCTAACGCAAATCACCTTTGGTGGTGACAATGCAGAGGCATATTGGAGTTTTGATGACAAACAAATTGTTTTTCAATCCAATAATAAAAATTGGAATGTAAACTGTGATCAAATGTTTTTGATGAATGTTGGGGAAACGTTCAAAGATAAAATACCACCCATGATTTCAACAGGTTTTGGACGCACCACTTGTGCTTATTTTCTGCCAGATAGTAAGCATTTTGTGTATGGCTCAACGCATTTGGCGGGCAAAGAATGTCCTATAGTTCCTTTAAGAGAAAACGGCAAATATGTTTGGCCAATTTATGATACTTTTGACATTTTTGTAGCTGATTTACAGGGAAATATCATCAAACAATTAACCAATGAAATTGGGTATGATGCCGAAGCAACTGTATCTCCAAAAGGTGATAAAATTGTTTTTACATCAACCAGAAGTGGTGATTTAGAATTATATACCATGAATATTGATGGTACAGATGTAAAACAAATTACCAATGAATTGGGGTATGATGGAGGTGCCTTTTTTTCTCCGGATGGAACAAAATTGATTTTCAGAGCGTCAAGACCAAAAACGGAAGCCGAAATCAAAGCATACAAAGAATTGTTTGCCAAAGGTTTGGTAGAACCAACTGACATGGAATTGTTTATTTGTAATGCTGATGGTTCAGAATTACGTCAATTAACGGATTTAGGAAATGCCAACTGGAGCCCGTTTTTTCATCCTTCAGGAAAAAAAATATTGTTTTCTTCTAATTTTGAAGCGGAAAGAGGTTTTCCTTTCAATTTATATCTGATTGATTTGGATGGAAAAAACCTAGAAAGAGTAACTCATGGTGAAACTTTTGATGCTTTTCCTGTGTTTTCAAATGATGGAAAAAAATTGATTTTTTCATCCAACAGATTTAATGGCGGAGGAAGAGATACGAATTTGTTTATTGCAGAATGGCAAGACTAATTTTATTCAAAGTTTAAAATTCAAAATTTTGGCTTGGACAAAGGAAAAAATTTTAAAAAATATTGAAAGCTTAATGCGAGATAAATTTACCCATCCAAAAGAAGCTTTTGATTTTTACGACGAAGACAAAGATGGTTTTTTAACAAAGAATGATTTCAAAAATTTATTGAAACAAGCCAATGTTAGCATTTTGATTCGTGGTTTGGTTGCCGAATTTATGCTACAAAGTTTTGATAAAAATGGTGATGGTTTGGTTGATTGGGATGAATTTCAAGGGGCGATTGCTGAGACTGAACTATAAGTTTTGACACTATCGCAAAAAGTGAGTAAACTTAAATTGAGTTGATGGGTTATTTTCAATTAAACTGTTATACAAAGTTTGCCTACTATGCGTTTCTAAGTTTTTTGAAAAGATGCATATACTTCAATTTATTAAATTTACAATCATGAATCAAAGAATCAAATACTGTCATATCTGTAACATAAATGGCGAAACAATGTATCGGGTTCAGTATAAAAACCCAAAAGAATGGGTGTTTGTATGCAAAAACTGTTTACTGAACCTTAAAAAAGACAATCCTTTGTATGTTTATGGTGGCACTTGGAAGCGATAATTTATAAGAGAATTGTAACGCTTATTTTTCATAGAACTCTTTGATCGCTGAAAAATTACCTTCTATCTATTCGTTAGGTTTTCTATCATATCTTTCAGAGAATCAGAAATTAATACTCCAAGTTCTTTATAGCCTTTGTTTGGATAGTGAACATCTGGATATTTTAATAAAGTTGGGTGTTTAATCTAAGAGAAAAAAGATGAATGTTAACTTATGAAACGCGATAGAAAAATTTACGAACCCGCATTGAAGATAAAAGCGGCAAAATTAAGTAAGGAACGGACAAACATTACAGAATTATCAAAATATCTTGGAATCAAAGTTGGCATGCTCTATAGGTATCGCAAAGAATACAATCAATTTGGGAAAGGTAATTTTCTTGGAAAAGGGGTTTTAAAAAAAACTTCATAGCAAAAAACAATCAGTGAGCTTTAAACAAAACTCAAAGATGCTCAACTAGAACGTGACCTTTTAAAAAAAGCAATAGACATTTTTTTCAAGAGCGGTCGATAAAATTTGGTTTTATAAAATACCTTGAAAAAATATATACGATTGAAAAAATGGGTGAAATGCTTGAGGTAACAAAGCAATAATAATAGCTAGAAATTCAAAATTATTTCAAAAAAAAAGCATAAAATGGCGAAAAGAAAAATAATTACTATTTATTTCGCATCCAAACAGTGTTTTTAGCGGAAAGTTTTTTTTAAAACGTTGAAAACAGAATTAATTTATGAAAAAAACTATCATAATTTAAATGGTTTTGTTATTGAAAAAAGGGTCGCAGCTTAAACCTCCCCGTAACTTCTGGGGAACTAGTGAATATCTTATATCCTAAAAAAATCCTATATAACAAAAAAGACAAGTCTAAAAAACTTGTCTTTTAAAATCTTGTAGCGGGAACCGGACTCGAACCAGTGACCTTCGGGTTATGAGCCCGACGAGCTACCTACTGCTCTATCCCGCGATTTGGATTGCAAAGATACAACAGATGACAACTAAACTCCAAACTTTATTTGAAATATTTTGAATAAACCGTAAAGTTCGTCCAAATAAAAGAATTATTGAAATTTATGAAACCATGAATTTATATAAAATCAAAAACTGAAATCAATAGAAAAATGGGGTGATTAATGAGTATTTAATACGTCTGAACGAATTACTCTCGCATCAATTTAGATTGACTTCTGAAAAATAGTTGAGAAATTGGTATAATCAACAATCCTACAACAACAAAAATTAAAAAGGCATTTTTCAATCCAAAAGCATGCGCTAGATACCCAATTAAGGGTGGTCCTATAAACATACCAAGAATTCCATAGGTCGAAATGATAGAAATCGCCATTCCAGGAGAATATTTATTGGAAGTTCCTGCCAAGGCAAAGGTCATCGGAAATAATGCTGCTGTTCCAAATCCTACAAAACAAAATCCAAGCAACGCTGACCAAAAATAGGGAAACAATACCGCAACCAATATTCCTAAAATGATAACCAATGAACTAAATATATAGGTTTTTTTCATGCCAATTCTCTGTACTAATTTATCAGAAAAAAATCTTGAAAATGCCATGCAAGCCATGAAAGATAAATATCCATAAGTAAAAATCGGTTCGTTGATCACTTCTTTAAAATACACACCACTCCAATCAAACATGCCTCCTTCGCAAATTGCAGCTAAAAAAATAATGACACCCAAATAAACAATAAATGGATCTGGTTTTCCAAAAATGAGTTTGTTTCCTGTAGAAGATTTGTCGTTTTTTATCGTATATAAATAAGCTATAATTATGAGCACTGTCGTAAAAATTGAAACGCTCATTAAATGAGTTCCAATACCAATATTCATTTTCACCATCAATGTTGAAATTGCAACACCTACCAAACCTCCTGTGCTCCAAAGTCCGTGAAACGAACCAACAATCCGCTTCTCAAAATTTCGTTGCACAATAATAGATTGTGTATTAATAGCAATGTTTAAGATTCGCATAAAAAAGGAAAAAAAACTAATTGCCACAATCAATCCAAGAGTTGTTTGCACAAATCCAATCCAAATTAAAGTAACATTAAATAGTAAAAAACCAACCAACATCGGCTTTCTACTATCAAATTTTGACACCAACCAACCCGAAATTGGCAACCCAATCAACGAACTTATTGGCATTGCTAACAAAATAGTGCCTAATTCGGCTTCATTTAAATCAAAAAAAGTTTTCAATGTCGGAATTCTAGAAGCCCAAGTTGCAAAAGTCAATCCCGATAAAAAAAAGAATGTTCCTAAAGCAATTCGTTGTTTGACTTTTTCTTCCATATTGTGAGCATAAATAAATGCGTGCAAATTTAAGAAAATCCTAAAAAGCATCCTTCAATTATTCATCAAATAATCAACGACTTTAGAAATAAAACTGTTTATATTTGCCATTATGTTACACAAATCTGGTTTTGTAAATATCATCGGAAATCCGAATGTAGGAAAATCTACCTTGATGAATGCTTTGGTGGGCGAAAAACTTTCTATAATTACACCAAAAGCGCAAACTACAAGACACCGTATTTTAGGCATCGTCAATCACGAAGAATATCAAATTGTTTTTTCTGACACACCAGGAATCATAAAACCTGCGTATGAATTGCAGGCTTCTATGATGGATTTCGTAAAATCTGCTTTGGATGACGCAGACATTTTGATTTATATGGTGGAAGTGGGTGAAACTGCTCAAAAAAATGAGGATTTTTTCAAAAAAATCATCAATAGTAAAATTCCTGTAATTTTATTATTAAACAAAATCGATAAATCTACCCAAGAAGAAGTTGAAAAAAAAATCGCTTATTGGCGAGAAAAAATACCCAATTCATTTGTGTACATTATCTCTGCTTTGGAACGATTTAATGTAGATGTCGTTTTTTATAAAATCCTAGAATTACTGCCTGAAGGACCTCCTTTTTATCCAAAAGATCAATTAACAGACAAGCCTGAACGCTTTTTTGTGAATGAAAAAATTCGTGAAAAAATCTTGATTCACTACAAAAAAGAAATTCCGTATTCTGTAGAAGTAGAAACCGAAAGTTTTATCGAAGAAGAAACCATTGTTCGAATTCGATCCGTAATTATGGTTGAAAGAGAAACCCAAAAAGGGATTATTATCGGTCATAAAGGAACAGCGATCAAAAGAGTTGGCGCTGAAGCTCGAAAAGATTTGGAACGTTTTTTCCAAAAAAAAGTGTTTATAGAATTGTACGTGAAAGTCAATAAAGATTGGCGAAGTGACAAAGGTCAACTAAAAAGATTCGGCTACAACCAAAGTTAATTCGTGATTACCGAAATCATCAAATCATGCAAAATCTTGATTTGTGGTTTTCCAATATCTTTTCCTATTTTTCCTAAAAAGTAAAGTAGTATCCAAAATAATGGTAAAAAAATAACCATCATTAATGGAAAAAAGTACGCTTCTTTTAAGGATATTTTGGTATACAACATTGTCGAAAACACCAAAAATAACCCACCAACCACAAAATGTATGAACATAAAAAACGTCCAAACTTGTGGTTTAGGTCCAAATAAACCCCTGATTTCAGTAACATTTTCATCCTTTTCAACAAATTCTAAATGCAATTGAGGAGACCAAAAATGTTCGTCTTTTTTTGGAACGCTGATAAAAATGTGGTGATCCACAATCACAGCTCTACAATTGGTGTTTTTGGTTTTGAAAGTTTCAGAAAAACGGTTGATAACACTTTTAGGAGATGCATTGAAATCAATCGTAAAACGAGGTCTTAAAAAAAGTTCAGCATTTCTTTTTTCGATGAGAAGTGTGGTGTTTTTGTCCATAAAATCAACTCGTTTGACACAGATTAAATTTACAATAAATAATCGTATCTTAAATTGTACCTTTGCAAAAAATTATCCGTAATAAAATGAATAGTATTGTTGCCATTGTAGGAAGACCAAATGTAGGAAAATCAACACTTTTTAACAGGTTGGTTCAAAGAAGAGATGCAATTGTCGATTCAATAAGTGGCGTGACAAGAGACCGTCATTACGGAAAATCGGATTGGAATGGAAAGCAATTTTCGGTGATTGACACTGGAGGTTATGTGATTGGATCTGATGATATTTTTGAAGAAGAAATTAGAAAACAAGTTGCTTTGGCAATTGACGAAGCTGATATCATTATTTTTGTAGTCGATGTTGAAGAAGGCATTACGCCTATGGATGCTGAGGTTGCAAAATTATTGCATAAAGTAAAAAAACCTATTTTTACGGTAGTCAATAAAGTGGATAATTCCATGCGTGAAACTGATGCATTAGAATTCTACAACTTAGGTTTGGGCGATTATCACACCATTTCTTCTATGAATGGAAGTGGAACTGGTGATTTATTGGATGCTATAATCACTAAAATGCCTGAACCTGAAGCCATAAATCCTGATGAAGAAGAATTGCCAAGATTTGCCGTTGTTGGAAGACCTAATGCTGGAAAATCATCCTTTATCAATGCGTTGATTGGCGAAGAAAGAAACATTGTTACAGACATTGCTGGTACAACTAGAGATGCTATTGATACCAAATACAATCGTTTTGGATTTGATTTTAACTTAGTAGATACTGCTGGAATCAGAAAAAAATCGAAAGTAAAAGACGATTTAGAATTTTATTCTGTGATGCGTGCTGTGAGAACTATTGAATATGCAGACGTTATTATTCTGATTGTTGATGCCACTCGTGGTTTTGAAGGACAAGATCAAAATATTTTTTGGTTGGCAGAAAAAAACAGAAAAGGAGTGGTGATTCTCATCAACAAATGGGATTTGATGGAAAAAGAAACCAATACCTTGCGTGATTTTGAAGCAAAAATTAGAGAGCAAATTGCACCTTTCACGGATGTGCCAATTATCTTTATTTCAACATTGACCAAACAACGTATTTTCAAAGCTATTGAAACTGCTGTGGAAGTTTTTCAGAATCGAAAAAACAAAATTCCTACTTCGAAATTCAATGAAGCGATGTTAGAATTGGTAAAAACTTTTCCACCACCAGCTATCAAAGGAAAATATGTGAAAATCAAATATTGCATGCAATTGCCAACGCCAACACCACAGTTTGTGTTTTTCTGTAACTTGCCTCAATATGTAAAAGAACCTTACAAACGTTTTGTGGAAAATAAAATGCGTGAGATTTACAACTTTTCTGGAGTGCCAATTACGATTTACTTTAGACAGAAATAAGGTTGATTTAATTTTTATTTGCGAACTCAATACCTTTTTTTTTATTGTGTAAATCAATTATAAATTTACACAATTCATTGTTCTGTATAAATGAAAAAACCACTTCAGATTTTGAAACGTTTTCATTTTTTTAGGACTAATTTGCGTTATAATGATCCGAAAAAAAACAATAAGATTAATTTGTTGCAGGTGGCTAAACAGATGAATTAGAAATATCACGATATATTTTCCATTTTCCGTCTTCCATTTTCCAAACTACGATAAATTTTCCTTTGTCTAAGATTTGATTTGCTTCTCCTTGCAATTCGTAGGTACCAATTTCAACAACAGCATCTGGTCATCCCATTACCTCTTCAGTTGCTAAAACAATGTTTTTTGTGCCCATTGCTTGTTCACCTTTAAAGAACATTCCAAGAGCTTATGAACCGCAGAATTTTGGAGCGCCTATTGGGATGATGCAACCGACTTTTGTGTATTTACTCGTAAACAAATTAACGTCACCTTTGGCAAAACCGTATCCAAAGGTTTTGTTACTTTCTGTAATGGCAGCTTTTGCTTTGGTTAAATCATAAGGTGTTGATACCTCTTTTTTGCAGGCTAAAAATAGTAACACTGAAAATGGAATATTTATCATTTTTTTCATACTAGATTCATTTTAGTTGGCTAGATTAATTGGTTTATTGATTCGTAATTTTTATTTAGAAATAAAGTGAAATTTTAATTTAATCCTAAATTTCATCGAAAAATCGTTGTTAAAGCAAAATTTACAACTTTTTTGGAATGTCAATACGATTTATTTCAGACAGAAATAAATGTTTACTTGATTGAATATTCGAATTTTAACTCGATAATATTATGATTTTACATAATAAATAAATTGAATGTTTTATAAGTAATTCGGCAAAACAATTATTTGAATCAAATTTTGATTTAAAATTAAGCATCTTTTAAATCAATAAAAAAACAATAAGCTGTTTTGCTAAAGCACAAATAACTTTTTAAAAAATTTGGTATAGTTATATCTTTAAATATCTTTGTTTAAATCATTTTAATTTAAATTATGAAAAAATTATATCCCTATTTTGCAATTCTCTTTCTAATTTTTTCGTCATGTGGTAGTCAATCAGAAGATGTAATTAATGATGTTCCAAATGCAGTTAATGACGCTGCATCTACCAATAAAAACTTTCCCGTAAATATCAAAGTTTTAGCCAACGATACCTTTGGGAATGATGGCCCTAATTCAAAACCAATCTCAACTCCCTCTTCAACCTCTGCCAATGGCGGTTCAGTCGTTATAAATGAAGAAGGAACTATAAACAACCCAATTGACGACACTATAGATTATACACCTAAGGCAAACTTTGAAGGCACAGATACTTTTGAATATACCATTAAAGATAAAAACGGAGACTCCTCAACAGCCATTGTAACCGTTACTGTTTTACCAACAACAGGAGCACCTGAAGGAACTACTTTTGATGATGATAAATTTAAATATACAATCATTAATGTAGCCAATAAGGAAGTATCTGTTCAAAAAATGAATACTGCTGGACCAACTGGAATATTAAACTTACCTCAAACAATCGACAAATTTGATGTTACATACAAAGTAACAAGAATACCTGATGAAGGTTTTGCTTATTGTTATAACATCACAAGTGTTGTTATACCAAGTGGACTAAAAAGCATTGGAAAACTTGCTTTTTACGACGACTACGCTATCACAAGTATGAACATCGCTGATTCTGTTACAAATATTGACAACGATGCTTTTGGTAAATGTACAAGTCTAAAAGACTTTAAAATTCCTTCTGGAATTTCCCATTTATCTAACGGTGTTTTTGCAAGTTGTAAAAGTATAGCCTCCATAAATATACCAAATACTATAACTAGTATCGGGAACGCTGTTTTTTATGATTGTAGTAGTTTGAACAATGTTACAATCCCAGACAGTGTACTCAATGAAAATATGGGGTCAGCAGTCTTCGGTTTGTGTGTAAGTTTGACAAACGTAACTTTTCCATCTTCATTTACAAAAATACCAAACGAAACTTTTTATGCTTGCAATAATTTGCAGAGCTATACAATACCAAGTAATATAACCACAATTGGTGCATCCGCTTTTTATGAGTGCTCTGTTTTAAAAGAAATTATTATTCCACCAACTGTAACTAGTATTGGAGCATCTGCCTTTGGTATGTGCGTTAATCTTACCAAAGCTGTTATTCCAAATAATTTTACAAGTTTGCCTGAAAACATGTTTTATGAATGTTCAAAGCTAACCAATATCAACATACCAAGTAATGTTACAACCATAGGAAATGCTATTTTTTATGGATGTGCTAGCCTAGAAAATATAGTTTTGCCGAACAGTTTAACAAGTATAGGAAGCAGTGCTTTTGGAAACTGTGCTAGCTTAAAGAATTTTGCGCTACCAAGTAATTTAACGACAATACCAGAAACTGTTTTTTATAACTGTAGTAGTTTAACTCAAATTAATATTCCAAGTGGGGTTACAACCATTGGAAAAGGAGCTTTTGCGGGTTGTAATAGTATTTCCGAAATTACAATTCCAAGTGGCGTAACTATTATCCCAGATATTGCTTTTTATAATTGCAATAGTTTAACTAAAGTGGTTCTTCCAAATGAAATAAAAGAAATAGGAAAAACTGCTTTTGGTAATTGTTACAGTTATACAAGTTTTGAGTTTCCAAATTCACTTACAAAAATTTCAGAGGAAACATTTTTTCAATGCACAAGTCTTACAGAAGTAAAAATTCCAAATAGCATAACAAGTATTGGAAATAACGCTTTTTACAATTGCAACGGATTGAAAAATGTAACTGTAAACTTGGCTACGCCTTTAACAATAGATGCTACTGTTTTTGAGTATGTAAATTTGAGTGGTGCATCTTTAAAAGTACCTTCTAATTCAGTGTCAACCTATAAAGCTGCCGCAATTTGGAAAAATTTTGGAACAATAAACGCTTTGTAAATTTAAAATATTTTTTGGTTGAAAAAAAGCTAGTTTCGTTGTGAAAGTGGACACAATGTTTTATATAATAATGTAAAAATATTACACAATAAAATAAATATGATGAACGTAAAGAAAAAAAAGGTGAATATTAAATTTTTTGAGTTTTTAAAGTATGTAGAAAACTCGAAAAAATTTACTAGTATATGATTTTGATGATATTAGAAAAAGCATTAAAAATCTCTAAAAACATTTTTATCTGCTTTTTTATTTTACTGAACATGTCTGTTTTTTCTCAAAATCGACCCCTTAAATCAACTTCAATAAAAGATTCTATTCAAATTAAAACAGAACAAGATTTATTAAAGAATACAAAAGAATATATAAACAAGAAAGAATATAAGAAGGCAGTATTTTTATTAAAAAAATACTACGATAATTTTTCTCAAAGCTTAAGCGTAAATTGGATTTATGCGCATGCGTTGTCTCTGAACAATGAAAATAAACAAGCTGAGCAGAAATTTTTAAAAGCAATTTCCATTTCTCCTTTGGATAAAAATCTTCAAATGGATTATGCTAGGTTTCTTTATCAAACAGGAAATATAAAAAACCTAGAATCCATTATTGCTAATTTCATGGATGACAATTCTAAAAATGTTGAATTTTTATTGATTCAAGCCAATTTAAGTTTCTGGAAAGGAGATATTAAAAATGCACAGAATAAAATTGACAGAATTCTTGAACTATATCCTAATACAGAGATTACAAAAGATTTATCTGACCAAATAAAAGAGTTGTCTGCTTTGTATATCAAAACAAATTTCGAATATCAAACAGATAGTCAGCCATTGAATTTTTTTGCCTACCATGTGGTTTTAGCAAAATATGAATCAGTATTATTAAATCCTCAATTAGAAATATCTGATTATAGTTTTTCCCCTCAAACAGAGGGAGCTTTGATAGTAAAATTGAGTAACCAATTTCGTTTTGATAGATTAAAACTAACAGCAAATCTAACAGGAGGCCTTTACAAAAATTCCTCTGGTGAAGATGATTGGTTGGCTGGAATAAGTTTCGTTAAAAAATTATCTAAAAAATTATCATTAAATTTAGGATATTCTAAGAATAATTTACTGAGCACCATAGCTAGTACCACTTTTAATCTAACTCAACAAGACCTTTTTGGGAGCATAGATTATCATAATAAATGGATACATTTTCAAGGTGGATACAATCATAAATTTTTTAAAGACGACAATACAATAAAATCAATTTACTCATGGATTTTATCTCAGCCCATAAAAATTCAAAATTTCAAATTTCAATTTGGATATAGCTATAATTATACTGACTCGAAAGATGTTTTATTTATTTTCGACAATCAGGGTTTGGGTGTTTATGATCCTTATTTTACTCCTAAGGAACAAAAAATTCACTCTGGTTTATTTATCATAAATTATAATCCATCAAAAAGAATATTGCTTGAAGCCAAAGTGAATTATGGTTTTAATGCAACTTTGAGAAATCCATATCCAATTCAAGTGACTGCTACTGAATTTGAAATTGGCGGATTTTATGATGAAACTTTCACCCCAGTAGAACTTACAGGTGTTATTAACTATAGTTTTTCAAAACGTTTTAACGCAAAAGTTACTTATATAGACCAAGAAACATTTTTCTACAGAAGAAAAAATATTAACCTAGGATTAAATTTTATATTTTAATGAATTCAAAATTACGAGAAGATTTATGGGAGTTTAAAGAAGCTAAAAAAGTAACCAGCTTAGACAAAGCCATCTTTTTAGGATTAACAATTGCTGGATTAATCAGTATTTTCAATTTACTAGAATGGTGGTTTAGAAAAGAACACATCGAAAACTTTTTTTTTTTCATTATTTTAAGCCTACTTTTTGTTTACGGGAATATTAGAATTGCTTTAATATGGATTAATTATTTACGTATTCAAAAACCTAAAGAGGTACCTATCCCTAAAAAAGGCTTAAGCGTTGCTGTTTTTACGACATCGTCTCCAGGAGAGCCATTATCAATGTTTGAAAATACTTTTAAAGCACTAAATAACTTAAACTACCCACACACAACATATTTGCTTGATGATACTAGAGATATCGCTTTCAAAGAATTAGCTGAAGAACATGGTGTTGTGTGGTTAGATTTACCAAATATACCAGGAGCAAAAGCAGGTAAAATCAACGAAGCACTTAAAATCACTAATGAAGACTTTATCTTAGTATTAGATCCTGATCATATTGTTTTTCCAAATTTTTTAGAGCAAACACTTGGATTTTTTGAAGATGAAAAAGTGGGCTTTGTTCAAGTAAGCCAAGGTTATTATAATATGTTCCGATCTTTTACAGCACAAGGAGCAGCTGAACAAACCTATGTTTTTTATGGGCCTACGCAAATGGGATTGTTTGGTTATGGTGGTGCAGTAGCAATTGGCGCTAATTGCACGTTTAGAAGAAAAGCATTGGAAAGTATTGGAGGTCATGCCAAAGGTTTGTCGGAAGATTTAAATACTTCAATAAGAATTCACTCAAAAGGATGGAAGTCTGTATACAATCCTGTAATTGTAAGTCGTGGTTTGGTTCCAGAGGATTTTACGTCGTTTTGTAAACAACAATTAAAATGGGCAAGAGGAGTATTTGAAATGCTATTTGATGAAATGCCAAAAGCTTCAAAAGGGTTGACTTTTTGGCAAAAAGTATCCTATTTATCCATAGGAACTTATTATTTAGTTGGACCAATGACTGCTTTTTTTATTTTCGTACCATTGTTATTTTTTACCACAAAAATAAGTCCTGCAAGTATGGATTTTAGCGAATTCATCATACTTGGAGCGCCTATTGTATTGATTGCAATGTTAATTTATGCACATGCCCAAAATTTTCTATGTGATAAAAAAACAGAAAGAGGTATTCACTGGAGAGGTATGGTATTAAAATATTCTTGTTGGCCAGTATTTACCTATGCTTTTTATTTGTCAATAATTAACAAAAAAGTACCATACATTCCAACCGCAAAAGTAGCCGTAAAAGGTTTTATGAGTCCTTTTGTAAAACCATTAATAGTATACTGTATTTTGTTTATGCTTATGATTTTTGGAATTTATATTGAAAGAAGGTATTATGTTTCTGAGAGTGAATTAATTCTTACTGCCGAAAAGACCTGGGGAATGTTAGGATTTGCAATGATTGCATTTGTACAATTTATAGGAGGTATTGTAGCAGCCTATAAATCTTTATATCTCAAAGCAGAAAATGCTTGGAGTAGAATAGTAATATCTGAGGATAAAAAATTTAAAGTAAAATAGAATATTAAAAAATCGGTTTTAAGTCAAAATCATTTTTAATAATTTATTAAAGTCGTTATAAATCAAACACAATTATGTCAACATTTAAAAAAACATCAAAAAGATTTTTTAATGTACTTCTTGCATTAGTATTAGGTTTTTTTGTAATTTATGGATTATCAACTTTAAGTAAAAGCTCTAAAGGTCCATTAGGTGGATTGCTAGAAAATTTGGGGAATATGGTTAAAGACATTGAGCATGACAATATTTTAGGGAAAAGAGAAAAAAATAGAGGAAAAAAATTAGAATGGTTTAATGACCAAAGAAATAATAAATACTCCCTTTTAAAATCAAAAAATATTCTTTTTGGAGCATCAGATGATAATAATGGATTGTCATATGAAAATCTTATTAATTTAGAGGATTCTCTTGCAATTACGTTTCCAATTATTCAAATTTACACTGCTTGGGGAGAAGGTCAATTATATGAATTTCCTAGAAATAAAATTGATGCAATTGTAAGAATTGGTTCTATTCCAATGATCACTTGGGAACCTTGGTTGGAAAAGTTCACAAAAGAAAATTTCCCTAAAATTAAAGATTTAGAACAAAGAAATAATCATGGTTTGTCTTCTGTTGCAAAAGGCGATTATGATGCTTACTTAAAAGAATGGGCAACTGAAGCCGCTAAAGTAGGATACCCAATTTATTTGAGAGTAGGACACGAAATGAATGACCCTTATAGATATCCTTGGGGACCTCAAAATAATGATCCATCAGAATTTATTGCCGCCTTTAAGCATATTAAAGATGTATTTGAATCTGTTGGGGCAACAAATATTATGTGGGTTTGGAGTCCACATTTATCTTATGGAAAATTTCAAGAATATTACCCAGGAAACGAATATGTAGATATCATTGCGACGGGTGCTTTGAATTATGGTACGAGTGCAAGTTGGAGCGACTGGTGGACTTTTGAAGAAATATTTGGTAATTATTATAATGATCTTGCCTCTTTTTATAAACCAATTATGATTGCTGAATTTGGTTGCTTAAAACCTGGAGGAAGCAGAGCAAAATGGTTTGGAGATGCACTAAAAAACTTTAATACAAAATATCCTTACGTAAATGCTATTTTATTTTTTGATTATTCAAGTGATGGAACAATTACCTATAAAAATGTAAGTTGGAATATAAAAGATGATCCCGAAGTTACTACTGAAATTAAAAATCAATTAAAAAAGTGGCCTGCCTATCTTAAGCAACCCGATATGAAATAGGGTTTTTAAAATATTTGGTATTCAAAAGCTCGTTTTAGCTTGTAAAATATTACTTTGTTTACACCTCTTTTTGAAATGATTCAAAAAAGGGTGTAAGCATGCAAAACACAAAGCGACTGATTGCTTACAATTTTTGTAACTTTGTTTAATAAAATTTGTTTATGAATACGTTTGCATCCGGAAAACTTTCTGAATCTTCATTGCCGTTACAACTTCAAATTTCATTCGAAAAGTTGTATTAGGTGTATGAAAAATATGCGAATGATTCCTACGAAAAGCATCCTTTACACACTTTTGCCAAACAACTAAAAGCAGAAGTCATCAAGCATCCTGAGCTTATTGAAGGTTTTTCGGACGTGACATTGGTAAATAAACTCAAAGAATCTATCAATATATTATTAGATCCTTTGTTTCCTGAAGCATTGCAATTGAACGAAATCAAAGCGGCAAGCATTCCTTTTTCATTTACCACTTTCAAGTTTTCTGATCGTTTTCAAAACATTGTTCTTAATGCTTGAAAAAATTTCGAATTAACGGTTCGAAATTTTGAAAATGATGGCATGTATATCATGGCATATACCTTTATTTTAGTAGCGGTGTATGGATTTAAAATCGATATGAAAAGGCCGTTTTATTTTGATATTCCTGATGAAAATTCAGGAACTATGAAATATTATAGAGCAGCTTTTAATGCTGATTTTTCTGAAATTATTCCCACAGAAATGGCTCCAAAACTCACAGAAGAAGATTTTAAAATTCTTCAAAAAATTATGATTCTATCGATACTTGGAAAGAAAAACTCCCCCCAAACAGTTATATTTTTAAAGGTTTTGGACTCATCAATTTGTTTGATGTAACTGCTGAAGAAAGTATTTCGTCAATCAAAGCCAATTTACCTTCTGGAGGAAATGACTTGATTCCAAAACTTCAAAATAACTTGAGAGACTTTTTTGGAAACAAAGATTTATTGTTGGGATATTCGTTTTACAACAAGACAAAAACAAATCATTGTGAATCTGTTTCCAAAAAATCAAATAGCATTATTTTAAGTGATTCTGAAAATATACAATGTGACACCAACTTTTTTTGTGCCAATGTGATGCATAAATTTTTAATGCGCAAGAGCCTGTTGTGATTTAGGATGTTGAAGAATATGGTCAAAAAATGAATTACAATTTCTTCTACAAAAACTTACAGAAAGCTGGTATTCAAAGCATTATTTTTAACTCCTATCAAAGCTGCAACTGAAGGTGATATTGCATTGTTAGAAATTGCTTCGCCAAGAGCTTATAAATTAAATTCAGTAAATATCAATAAACATAAAGACATTATTCCTGTTTTTGATGCTGCTGTAAAGCGAACTTCTGAAGAACGTCAAAATATTTTAGAAGCTACCATTCAAGAGAATTATACTGCCATTCATCCTGCAGTAAAATGGCGTTTTTATGTAGCTGCAGAAAAATATCAAACCGCTGTTCAATTAGATGAGAACGCAAAATTGGATGAAATCATCTTTAAAGAGGTATATCCATTATATGGGCAAAGTGACATCAATGGTTCTTCAGAGGCTAGAAATTTTGCGATTCAGAAAGATTTAAGTACGCAACTCTCTTTAGCAATTACGGTTTTGAAAGAAGCTTGTAAAGTAGAAAAATTACCCATTTATGAGGAGTTGATGTTTAGAGTCACTGCGTATTTGAAAGAGGTAAAAATGGGATTAAAAGCGGGAGATGAAATCAATATTTTAACCTTTTTAAAGCGGGAAATTTATCCAGTTTTTAATCATATTCAATTGATTAACAATCAGCTGTTTGCAAAAGTTGCTGATTATAAATCACACTTAAATCCGGATTTGGGCGTGGTTTATCAAAAGAGAAAAAACTATGAAGATAGCGTAAATACGCTCAATAATAGATTGGAAAAATCTCTAGATTCAAAACAAAAAGGAGCTCAAAAAATGTATCCTCATTATTTTGAAAGATACAAAACAGATGGCGTTGAATTCAATATGTATATTGGAAAATCAATCAATAAAGACACACATTTTGATGAGATTTATTTGTACAATTTGCGTCTTTGGCAATTGCAAACGATGGTCGAAATGGAAAATATCGCTTTTTAAAAGCGAAAAAATATGGCTTATGATTTACGTGTTGCATCCTTAATTTTGGTTCACAGCAATCCATTATCGATAAAATTTAGAATGGACGAAAAACAGTTTGATGTAGATGGCGCTTACAATATTCGTTATGAAATCATTAAAAAGCGTATTGACAAAGCGCATATCAAAGGAACTTCAAAGCGACTCACAACTCCTGGAAAAATTGCCATTGTTTATTCGCAGAATAAAGATGCGTTGGAATATATCAAATACATTCATTTTTGGCAGTCCAAAAATCAAATTGGAAAAATTGAATTCCTTGAATAAGAGGATTTACAAGGAGTTTCTTGATTAAAAGCTTTGCGAATTGAAGTTATTTATCAAAAAGATTTCAGTGAAAAAAAGACGATTACTTTTGATGATTTGATGAAGGAAATTGCGGTTTAATGAATTTTTAATTCAATTTACAGCACAAAAGCTAAGCCAAAAGCAATGATACTTACAATAATTCCAATCATAAAAACGGTATACGTTGTTCGTAATAAACCATATTTTCTGTTCAAAACCAATCCTAAAAAGTATAAATCTTTAGTAAGCGAACCATACAAATAATCTCTGTCCTGCATCATTTCTGAAATTCCTCATTCAAAATCTTCTAATTTCATTTGATGAAAATTTCCAAAAAACAACAAATTCACCTTTTTGTTTGCAACATCCTCTTTTGTAAATTTTCCTTGAGTCACACATTGGGTATTATTGCCATGATTGATAAAATCATACTCGCAACTGTAAGGAGCATAAAAATGACTGCTGGTATAATTAAAAAGCTATTATTAGGATTGTCTAATTTCGGTATCAATGTCGAAAATGATATTGAAATGATAATCGCATTGACGGATAACAAAATATTGGCTTTGGTATCTGCAATATCACTCAACGTAATATGATTTCGCAATGCTACTATAAACATGGTTTCTATGCCTAGTTCAGGAACATCTCCTTTGGTTCTTTTGATTTTAATTGCTTCATTTTTTCTGTCAAACTTCAAAGAATTTTCTTTTAACTCTTTTTGATTTTTCAACAAACGAGAAAAGTTTTTAGATTTTGTCTGAGTCCAATTTTTTAAGGCGAAAGTTGTATAATATTGATGTTTTTCTGAAAAGAATTCAATATTTTGGGTTACCCATTCTAAATCTGATAATTTTTGCCCCGTTAATTCCCATTCCTTTCGCAACAACTTAGCAAAATCATCGTAATTTTTTGATGCTAAATGAACACAATCAGCATCCATAATTATTTTTCCAAGCTCATTATTGGGTTGATGTCCCATTTTTGTGGCTAAAATAATTGATTGAATTTGCTGAATTCTTTCCTCAGAAAATTTCTTTTCTCTCAAAAATTCAGCAGCAATTTTTACACTTTCTTCTTCATGATTTTTTGCCCTTTTGATAAATCCTGTATCATGAAACCATGCTGCAATGGATGCATTTTCAGCCTCATTTTCAGTCAATTCCGAATTTTAAATTAGTTGTTTCACAACCTCAACAATGCGTTGTGTGTGCGCTAAATTATGATAAACATACACAGCATCTAATTGAAACCCTAAAAGGGTTGTTACATAATTTTCAACTTCAGAAAGGATCGAGTTCATAATCACAAAGTTTTTATAAAAACAAATATACGCAAATAAAACAGCTATTGTAAGTGATGCTTTTGTCGTAAATTTACATGAATTTTTACGACTAATTTTTCATCAAAAAAAATCAAAAAAAGTATGTTAACTTGGAAAGATATTATTCATTTCGCTTCAACAGGAAATCCAACACCTGATAAAATCATCAAAAAAACGGACACTGAATGGAAAGAAATTTTAACTCCAGAACAATTCAGAATTACCAGACAGAAAGGTACTGAAAGACCTTTTTTTGGTGAATTATGTTCAATATATGAGGCTGGAAAATACCATTGTATTTGTTGCAATTCGCCTCTTTTTGATTCTACAATAAAGTTCAATTCGAGTTCTGGTTGGCCAAGTTTTACGCAACCCATTGCTGAAAACGCTATTAAATATATCAAAGATGTTTCGTTTGGAATGGTGCGTGTTGAAGTGCTTTGCAATGTGTGTGATGCACATTTAGGACACGTTTTTCCTGATGGCCCTGCTCCTACTGGATTGCGTTATTGCATCAATTCTGTGTCTATGCAACTTGAAAAATCTGAAAAATAATGAGTAAAAATATACAAGTAACCACTGTTGGTGGAGGGTGTTTTTGGTGTATAGAAGCTGTTTTTCAACAAGTACAAGGCGTTGAAAAAGTAGTATCTGGTTATGCAGGTGGAAATGCTCCTGGAAAACCAACATACAGAGAAATCTGCTCAGGATTAACGGGTCATGCAGAAGTAATTCAAGTTACTTTTGATGCAAATAGGATTAGCTTTGAAGAGATTTTAGTGATTTTTATGACTACTCACAATCCTACAACTTTAAATAGACAAGGAGCTGATATAGGAACGCAGTACAGGTCTGTGATTTTTTATCACGACGAAATACAACAAGAAATTGCACAACAAGTGATTGAAAAAGTACAATCGTATTATGCTGACAAAATTGTCACTGAACTTATTCCATTGCCTATTTTTTATGAGGCTGAAGATTATCATCAAAACTATTATCAAAACAACAAATCGCAAGGATATTGCGAATATGTCATCACCCCTAAATTGGCAACTTTACGAAAATTATACGCTGACAAACTGAAATGATTTTAAACATCACTGAAACTTTTACCAAAGAATTACCTGCGGATTCATTGCTTGAAAATTCAAGACGTCAAGTTTTTGAAGCTGCTTTTTCGTATGTAAATCCAAAAAAAACCTCATCACCAAAAGTGATTCACGTTTCAAAGGAAATGTTTTTAGAACTAGGAATTTCTAAAGAAGCTGCAAAAACCAATTTTTTTAGAGATATTTTTACAGGAAATGCTGTGTATCCGAATACAACACCTTTCGCCATGTGTTATGGAGGTCATCAATTTGGTTCTTGGGCAGGACAATTGGGTGATGGAAGAGCCATCAATTTGTTCGAAATTGAACATCAAAACAAAAAGTGGAATGTGCAACTAAAAGGTGCAGGCGAAACTCCCTATTCAAGAAATGCTGATGGATTGGCTGTTTTACGTTCGTCAATCAGAGAATATTTGTGCAGTGAAGCCATGTTTCATTTGGGAATTCCTACAACTCGTGCACTTTCTTTGAGTCTTTCAGGAGATACTGTTTTGCGTGATGTGATGTATGATGGGAATCCTGCTTATGAAAAAGGAGCTATTGTTTCAAGAGTTGCGGAATCCTTTTTACGCTTTGGAAATTATGAAATTTTTGCCTCTAGAAATGATGTAAAAAATCTAAAGATCTTAGTTGATTTTACCATCAAACATCATTTTTCCCATTTGGGAAATCCATCAAAAGAAACTTATATTCAGTTTTTTAAAGAAGTTGCAGATCGCACTTTAACCCTAATTATTCACTGGCAAAGAGTGGGTTTTGTTCATGGAGTCATGAATACAGATAACCTATCTATTTTGGGTTTAACCATAGATTATGGACCTTATGGCTGGCTTGAAGGGTTTGATTTTGGCTGGACACCTAACACTACAGATCGTCAACACAAACGCTATCGTTATGGAAATCAACCAAATATAGGTTTATGGAATCTATATCAATTGGCAAACGCATTGTTTCCATTGATTGAAGAGGTTGCGCCTCTGGAAGCAATTTTAAATGCCTATAAAACCAATTTTGAAAGTCAATCTTTACAGATGATGAAAACCAAATTAGGACTTTTTTCTTCGGATAAAAATGATCAAAAACTCATCCAAAATTTAGAAGATACCTTGCAATTGACAGAAACTGATATGACCATTTTCTTTCGATTATTGAGTGATTTTTCCTCAGAAAAAAATGGTTTTGAATTGATACAAGAAGCTTTTTATGATATTGAAAATATCAATGAAAATATCAAAACCAAATGGCAAAATTGGTTTGAAATCTATGCAAATCGTTTGCAAAAAGAATCCATTTCAGGAGTTGAAAGAAAACAAAAAATGGATGCTTTCAATCCAAAATATGTATTGCGAAATTACATGGCGCAATTGGCTATTGATTCGGCAAATCTCGAAGATTATTCTTTGATTGAAGAGTTATTTCAACTACTCAAAAAACCGTATGATGAACAACCAAAACATCAAAAATGGTTTGCCAAAAGACCTGAATGGGCGCGTGACAAAATTGGCTGCTCGATGCTGAGTTGTAGTTCGTAAAAATGTGTATGTTTAAACAGCTATTTTCATTATGATTCACGAACTCAAAGAAATTATTCAACAAGCTTTTAACAATCAACAAAAGGGATTGAAAAACGTGTTGGCGTCTGTTGTTTTTTTAGAGGGTTCTTCTTACAGAAAACCCGGAGTCAGAATGCTGATTGCCGAAGATTTATCAACCATTGGCGCGGTAAGTGGAGGTTGTGTGGAAAAAGAAATTATTCACCGAGCAAAGAGTGTTTTCAATGACAATCAAGCAAAAATAATTACGTATGATGGCAGATACAGATTGGGTTGTGAAGGGATTTTATACATTTTGATTGAACCTTTTTATGTGGAAAATGAATTGTTTAATCGTTTTTCTGATGCTATTAAGCGCCGTGAAATAGTAGAAATTCAAAGTTATTTCATCAAAGAAGATGAAGCTTTTGGCAATTTTGGTTCGCAGATTGTGTTTCCAACTCAGGAAGCTTTTGCATTTCGAAAAAATAGTTCATTTGAAAAGGAAAAGGAAATTTTTACACAGATTTTAAAACCTACATTCAAACTTTTGATTATTGGTGGTGAACACGATGCTGTAAAATTGTGCAAAATTGCTGCAAATTTGGGTTGGGAAATTGATATAATTACCTCCGCAAAAGACCCAAAAACCTTGAAGGATTTTCCAGGCGCAAATTCGGTCATTGGCGAAACTCCTGAAACCATTCAATTTGAAAATATCGAAGAAAATTCGGCTATTGTAATTATGAATCATAGCTACATACAAGATTTAAAATATGTGATGCAATTGTCTAATTATCAACCTAAATACATTGGAATTTTGGGCGCTCCAAAAAGAGGTGAACGCTTGTTGAATGAACTTTTTGAACTAAAACCTGATTTGAATCCCGACTTTTTAGAGGCCATTTATACGCCTGCAGGATTGCATATTGGCGCACAAACTCCCGAAGAAATCGCCGTTTCAATTATTGCTGAAATTTTGAGTGTTTTCAATAAAAAAGAACCTTTTTCTTTGCGAAATTTAAAAGGAAAAATTCATCAATAATCTATGAGAAATTTGGCTGTTTTAGTCTTGGCTGCAGGTGCGTCCTCACGAATGCGATCCCCTAAACAGTTGCTTAAAATTGGAGATAAAACTTTACTAGAAATCGTTTTAGAAAAATCAAAAAAAATTTCAGTTCTCCCAATTTTTTGTGTTTTAGGTGCAAATGCAACTTTGATTCAAAACGAAATTCCATCAAAAAATACTGAATTTATCATCAATAAAAAGTATCATCAGGGGTTGAGCACGAGCATTGTTGCTGGCGTCAACTATCTTGAAAAAAATTATTCTTTTATTAATGGAGTGTTAATTTTGTTAGCAGACCAGCCTGCTATTGAAATTCGATATTTGGAAAACTTAGTTCAATTATCTATTGAAAATCCCAAAAAAATAATCGCTTCAAAATACCCTAAAAACTATGGTGTTCCTGCAATTTTCCCGAAATCAATATTTACTGAATTACAGGTTTTAAAGGGTGATTTTGGTGCCAAGGAATTTCTTCAAAAACACAAAAACCAAATTATTTGTAGCGATTTGAATCCTATTTTGATTGATTTAGATACGGAAGAAGATTATGAGAATTATAAAAAAAACACTCCGTTTATTGAATAAACGAAGTGTTTTTTATCATAAAAATATTCTAGAAAAATTTTATAAGTTCTATTACCAAAACAAGCAATATAAAACTGCTGTTATGATACAAACTATAAAGGCTCCAATATTAAAAGTAGGAGATGTTTTAAATAAATCTTTTGTTAGACTAATTCCTCTTTCATCATCAGCTCCTTTATTTTGAAGATAACTAATTAAAACGATAACCAACATTGTGAAAACTGCGGTTAATCCCATTTGGTGCATCCATGGTTGTAACGCTGGAATAGGTAAATATTTTAAAGCCAACGCTATCGGAATTGACAAAATAGCACCCCAAATTGCTGCATTGTTAGTAGTTTTTTTCCAAAATAATCCTAAAATAAAAACAGCTAAAATTCCAGGACTTACAACGCCTGTCCATTCTTGAATAAATTGAAAAGCTTGGTCTATGCCTCCTAAAAGTGGCGCCATAATAACGGCAATCACCAATGCAACAACTCCAGAAATACGACCCACGTTCACTGTTGCTTTATCACTTGCATTTTTATTGATATACTGTTTATAAATATCCATGGTAAAAATGGTAGAAGTAGAATTCAACATCGAAGCCAAAGACGAAACAACTGCAGCAGCCAAAGCCGCAAAAGCAACTCCTTTTAATCCTGTTGGTAAAAACTGTAACAACCAAGGATAAGCCTTGTCAGCTTGTTGTTCAGAAGGCAAACTTAATTTTCCTACTTCCCCTAAACTTGCCATAATTTCAGGATCATTTACCATTACATAAGCTGCAATTCCAGGAATCACTACAATTAGTGGAATGATAATTTTTAAGCCAGCAGCCAATAAAATACCTTTTTGAGATTCTTTTAAAGATTTTGCTGCCAGAGTACGTTGAATAATATATTGATTGAATCCCCAATAATAGATATTTGCAACCCACAATCCACCAACAAGTACCCAAATTCCAGGTAAATTTAAATAATTTTTGTTAACTGTTCCATCTCCATTGAATTCATCTAAAATCATGTGAAATTTATCTGGAGCGGCGTCCATCACTTTGCTTAGACCTGCAAAAACGCCTTCACCTCCAGAAACTGTATTTAAAGCCAAATAAGTTGTAACCAATCCTCCAAGAATTAAAAATATTACTTGAATAACATCTGTCCAAGCAACTGCAGAAAGACCTCCATATAAAGAATAAGCTGCAGCAAAAAGTGCCAATCCAATAACTGCATAAATCATATCTACGCCCATAATTGTTTCGATGGCCAATCCACCCAAATACAATACTGAAGCTAAGTTTACGAACACATACAGTGCTATCCAAAAAACTGCAAGTATTGTTTTCAAGTTTGTTGAAAATCTTTTTTCAACAAATTCAGGAATGGTATATAATCCTTTCTCAATGAAAATTGGTAAAAAATATTTTCCAACAATAATTAATGTGATGGCTGCCATCCACTCATAAGAGGCAATTGCAAGACCAAGTGCAAAACCTGAGCCCGACATGCCAATAAACTGTTCTGCAGAGATATTTGCCGCAATTAATGAGGCTCCAATTGCCCACCAAGGTAATGATTTGCTCGCTAAAAAGTAATCTTCGGCATTTTTTTGATGCCCTTTTTTGTCTCTAGAGACCCATAATCCTACACCTAAAATCAAGATAGCATAAGCTATAAAGATGGCGTAATCTAAAATTCCAAAACCTGCTGTCATAGTAAAAAATTAGTTTAGTTTGATTGTAAATTGCTTTTAATTTTATGCAATATCCAAATTTTTGGTTAAAAATTGATACAATGTTTAGATATTTTTTGATGATTCAAATCAAAAAAAACCAATACACAAATTTACAGTCACTTATTTCAAAAAGAAGGGGGGTTATTGTTCAAAAAAAGGGAAAAAATAGGTTTCTTTTAAAATTTTCCAAAATGCTTTCTCACATTATTACCTTGAAAAATAAAAAGGTTTTAAAATCAAAATAATTCTTTATTACTGATATTCAAATAATTACTTTTAACATAAATGAGAATTGTTTGCAATATTTCTCCCATATTTTTACATTTTGCAAAAGCAGGGTCATTTGCATAATCTCCAATTTGTTTTTTTAATTTAATAATATTTTCAGGAGTTGAAATCACGTCATTTTTCATACAATGCATCAAACTTTCAATTCTTTTTGGAGCTGTAATCATCCTTTTTGCCATATAAGAACGCTCTTCAATTTTATATTGTCTGATGGAACTTCTTGCAAGTTTTTCATTGACCATTGACATGATTTCGGCATTTTCTTTCATGAATTTCATGTTGTAAACACGAAGATTACCTTCAAAAGATTGTTGGTCAAAATCAATTGCTCTGATTTTATAAACAATATGATCAAAATCGTGGGTTGGCGTAATCACATAATTATAAGAACGCATATCACCCAACAATCTTACCAAACAACGTTCTTTGAACTTCACAAATTCTTTGGCGATTTGCGATTTTTCTGATTCTGAACATTTTGGGAGAAAATCTCGTATAAAATCATCCCCAGGAATTCCTGCAATGTGCTCTTCAATCAAAGTATCTTTATAAATCAAAAAATTGATATTGTGTGGAGACAAAATGTGTTCTAATTCCAATCCATAAACTCTGGAAGCATCTGCTTTTTTTACATAAAAATAAGTATAATTGTCATTCAGTATATTTCTGATTTTAATTCTAAATGGTTTCGAATTTCCAAAAGTGCAATAATCAATGGCATCTACATTCAAAAAAGGGATAGTATCTTCATTTCCATCAGAATGTAATAATGTATAAATCTTTTTGAGGCACAAATCAATCTCTTCTCTGTCAAATTCCGAATAATAAGTTCTTACCCAAAGCGTGTCTTGATCTTTATCATTATAAACTGTTACACAACCTTGAAAACGCAATAAATCATCATAAAAAATAGGAATTTTAATACTTCTATTATTTTCTATCAAATATTGATGAAGCAAATCACTGATTGGAAATACAGGTTTTTTTTTGGATATTAATTTTTCCGAAGAAGGCATTTTTAAAAGTTTGGAGTTGTTAAAAATAAAAAATATTACTGAAGTTCAAACATTTTTCCTGGCAAAGATTTGATAATTCCTTTCAATTCCATCTGCAACAAAACCGATGACAATTGAAAAAGCGGGATGTTACAATCAATTGCAATCAAATCAAGCATTTGCTTTCCATTTTCTTTGAGATGATTATAAATCATTTGTTCTTGGTCTGATAATGTGATAAAAAGTTCTTGCTGAATTAGTTTTTTAGGTTTTGTAACAACATCCCAATTGAGCATTTTCACAATATCACTGCTTGATGTTAACAAAATTGCTTTGTTGTTTTTGATTAAATTATTACACCCTTTACTATAAATATCATTCGTTCTTCCTGGCAATGCAAAAACATCTCTGTCATAAGAATTTGCAATATCAGCAGTCACTAACGAACCTCCTTTATCAGCACTTTCTATAATTATTGTTGCTTCAGAAATGCCTGCAACAATTCTGTTTCGTTTCAAAAAATTTTCTCTTAGCGGATTTTCTTCAAAACCAAATTCAGTGAAAAAACCACCATTTTCCATGACTTGACGCACGTATTTTTTATGCACTTTTGGATACATTTGCTCAAAACCGTGAGCCAAAACACCAATCGTTTGCAAGTTATTTTTGATGGCAGCTTTGTGCGCACAAATATCTACACCATAAGCAAAACCACTTACGATAATTGGGTTATAAACAGCCAATTCTTCAATAAGTTGCTCGCAAAAATCTTTGCCATAAGTACTCATATTTCTAGTCCCAACAATCGAAAGTATTTTATCATTTTTCAGATTGATGTTACCGTCTTTGAACATCACAAAAGGACTGTCGATACATTGCAACAAGTTTTTAGGAAAATCATCCTCTAAAAAATAAACAACTTCGTAATTGTTTTTTTCAATAAAATCCAACTCTTGCTCAGCCAATTTGATATTTTGTTTGTCAAATAGATGCTGGATTGCAAAACTACCAATACCATTTATTTTTTGAAGTGAAGCCGGTTTTTCATTGAACAATTGTTCGATATCACCAACAGCAACAATCAATTTTTTAGCTAAAATATCGCCAATTGCTTTGCTTTTTTGTAATCGTAAAATAGCAAGAATTTTTTCTTTTTTCAAATTGTACAATTTATTGTACAAGATATACATTTTTGTTGATAAATTTTTATCAATTTGCTTCTTTAAAAATTCAAAAAAACTATATTTGTTTTATGAAGTTAACAAACTATATTAAAGATTTATTGTACAGATACGATTGCGTAATTATCCCTGATTTTGGGGGATTTGTTACGAAAAGAATTGGCGCAAAGATTGATGAAAATACACATCGATTTTTTCCACCATCAAAACAACTTTCTTTCAATGGAAATTTAAAAAATAACGATGGTTTGTTGGCAAATTATATAGCTTCTGTTGAGAATATTTCTTTTGAAAAAGCTTCAAATGCGATTGCATTGTGTGTAATTAAATGGCAAAATGAAATTCAAACAAAACCAATTATTTTAGATTCGATTGGGATTCTTACATTGAACGAAAATCGTCAAATTATTTTTGAACCTACAAAAAGTATAAACTTTTTAATTGAATCGTTTGGATTGAGTTTTTTTGAAACATCAACTGCAAATAGACATCAATCAGAAGTTAAAAAATTCGTTCCTGAAGTTCCTAAAAACGATAAAAAAACAATTCATGCTTTTATTAAATATGCAGCATCAGCTGCTATTTTATTAACTTTAGGTGTTGCAACTTATTCCAATTATCAAGAAAATAGCCAAAAAGAGTTATTAACAAAACAACAAAAGTCACTAGAGAAAAAAATTCAAACTGCCACATTTGTGATTTCAAATCCATTGCCAACTATCGAGCTAACGGTTGTAAAAGAACTCGAAAAAAACTTTCATGTGGTGGCTGGCGCATTTCAAAATCCTGAAAATGCCAATAGAAAAATGAACCGATTGATTAAAGAAGGTCATGATGCGAAAATTCTTGGTGTTAATAAATGGGGCTTAACGCAAGTGGTTTATGCTAGTTTTTCTGATAAAAATGAAGCAATCAATTATCTTTATAAAATACAAAAAACAGTAACTCAAGATGCTTGGTTGCTGATAAAAAAGTAGTTTTATTTAAAGTTGAATCCTATCTTTGCTGAAATTTTCATAAATGGAAGCAAAAACACCCAAAGATTCCTTAACAATACTTACTGACTTGGTTTTGCCCGGAGAAACCAATTATCTTGATAATCTTTTTGGGGGCGAATTATTAGCAAGAATGGACAGGGCTTGCAGTATTGCTGCAAGACGTCATTCAAGGAGGATTGTGGTGACCGCATCTGTAAACCACGTGGCTTTTAACAAATCTGTACCCGTGGGAAGTGTGCTAACATTGGCTGCAAAAGTGTCAAGAGCGTTCAAATCATCAATGGAAATTTATGTAGATGTTTGGATTGAAGACCGTCAATCAGGACAAAAAACCAAGGTAAATGAAGGTATTTATACTTTTGTTGCCGTTGACGAAACTGGCAAACCTGTGCAAATTCCTCAAATTATTCCGGAAACAGATCTGGAAAAGGAGCGATATGATAGCGCATTGAGAAGAAAACAACTCAGTTTGATATTGGCCGGAAAATTAAAACCCAATGAAGCAACCGAATTAAAAGCACTATTTTATGAATAATTTTCAGGATATTTTATCCAATTTTAAAACTATTGAAACGATTATCGTAATTGCTATTGGTATTTTATTTCAAATTGGAGCTACAAAATCATTAAATAATATCCGTAAAAAATTCGGTTTTCAAAAAAATAGGGTCATCATTATTAACAAAATAATCAATGTGTTGATTTACGCATCAGTAGTAATAATTGTTTCTTTTATTTGGGGTGTTGATGAAAAGCAATTAATCTTATTTATATCCTCATTTTTAACCATTTTAGGAATCGCTTTTTTTGCACAATGGTCTATATTGTCAAACATTACAGCAGGATTGATTTTATTTGTAAATTATCCTGTGAAAATTGGGGATGAAATTACTATCCTAGAAAAAGACAACAATATTACTGGAGAAATAAAAGATATTGGAGCTTTTTTTATCACACTTAAAACGAATGAAAAAGAACTAATTACAGTTCCAAATTCAATTATTTTACAAAAAAACATTAAATTTAAGGAGAAATAAAACCCGTTTATTTTTATGTTATCTTGGTAAAATCCATTCAGCAGGATTTAAACGAGTGGTGTTTTTAAAAACCACGAAAACAAGATTTGTTTTGTTAGAAACTTTGTCTGTAAATATTTTTCCAATTCTTTGACCAGTAACCACTTTATCGTTTTTTTTCACCATGATATTTTCAAGATTATTATAAGAAGTTATATAATTTCCATGACGAATAAGCACATTTTTGATACCTCCTGAGCCCACTAAAACATTCAAAACTTCGCCTTTAAAAACCGCATTAGCGAAACTTCCTTCAGAGGTAACAATATGTAAACCAGTACTATTAATCGTTATTCCAGGAAAAGTTGGATGTGGTTGATCTCCAAATCTGCGAACGATAATTCCTTCTTTCACGGGCCAAGGCAATCTGCCTTTATTACTTTCAAATTCACCAGCCAATTTTTTTGCCTCAGGAGTCAAAAAAAACTCATTTTTAGTAATCTTTACTTGTGAAGTAGTTTTGGTTACCTTTTTGTTCGCTCTTTCAATTTCATCTCTAATCAATTTATCAATTTTTGCAACAATTGTTTGCTCATCTTTGATCTTTTTTTGAATGTCTCTTTTGTATTGAGATTCCTTCTTTTTGATGATTGCTAAAAAGTTTTCTTGCTTTTTTTTATCTAATTCTATCTCTTTTTTCTGATTTTCTTCAGAAACCAACAACCTTTCTTTTTCTCGTTTTTGGGTACTCAACGAGTCATTCAAAATTTTTACTTCAGAAGATTGAAGCACGATTTCCTCTCCTTGTTTTTTTCGAAATGACGTGTATTGTTTCAAATATTCCAATCGTTTATACGCTTGATAAAAATTTTGTGAAGACAATAAAAACATCAATCTGCTTTGTTGTGATTTACTTTTGTAAGACTTAAAAATCATTTCAGCATAATCTGCTTTCAATGCCGTTAATTTTCGATTTAACTTATTTATCTTTTTTTGATTTAGGTAAATTTCGTCAGATAATAATTTAGTTTCCTCTTGAATTGTAGCGATTAATTTATTTCGAACTTCGATTTTTTGTTTAATATCTTTCAAACTTTCCATCGCATTTTGCTCCTTTTTTTGCTCTTTAAAAAGCAATTTATTAAGCTGCACTATCTCAGCTTGGTATTTTTTTCGTTGTTCTTCAAGCTGTTTTTTAGTTTGTCCAAAACCCGAAAAACAGTGTAAAAAAACAATCAAGAAAATGATATGAAATGGATGGATTTTCATTAAAATTCTATTCTTTTATATCCGTTCGGAATTTCAAAACTGGTATCTAGTGTCTCACCAAAAACGACAGATTTGTAGATTAAATAAATATTTGTAAACGACTTTTCGGTTTTTGTACCAATCTTTATTTCTCCGGGGAAAATCGTTTTTTCGATGATGTGATAGCCAAAATATTGAATATCCAAAAGTAGATTTTTATCAATATATACAATTTTCTGCTCCTCTAATTTAAAATGTGAAGGATTGATTGTAAAGAAAATATCGAACAAAGCCGGTTGTACTTCAGGAGACAATACATATTTGTTATTAACAATTTCAAGTTGTTGTTTTTCCTTTTTTACATTTTGCAAGGCTTGTCCCAAAAATAAGTTTTGAAGCTGTTCAAAGTTGATTTCAACTCCCAAAAATTCTTCAATTAATGAAAAATCTCCTTCGAAATAGTTTTTCGCAAGAGGAGAATAATAACTCACTGAATTTGGTGTGATTTTCGCTTTAAACACCGTTATAAACTTTGTGCCTTTGATATAGATTACTTTGTCTTTTTCGATTAGCAAATTCACTGTCAAACTTTGATTAGTTTTACCATTGTTAAAATTTACTTTCAATTTTGCATCAATCGATTTTTTATCAAAATGGGCATCAAAATGCTTTTTAGCTACTTTTTTAGCAGAAGTCTCCGAAGCGATTGCATTTGCATCCATCATATTTTTTGTGGTTTTGCAGGAGGAAAATAAAATTATAAAAACGATACTCGATAACAAAAACCTCATGTTTAACTTTTTAAATTGGTTGCTTTTTGCAGGTATTTTTTTTCTTCAACTTTATTTCCTAAACCATTGTAAGCTTTCGCAATTTCGGCATAAAAAACAGCTTCCATTTTTTTATCAATCACAAAATCCAAGCCATTTTTTAGAAAAAGTAATGCCTTATGAAACGATTTCAATTGATTCAATGCTTTTCCATTTTGCAAATATATAAAAGGTTGGGCAGGAAAAAGTGCGATTCCTTCATTGCTATATTTTAATAAAGTATCCGCATTTTTTTCGGATTTCTGAAGAATTTCTTCTAAAATTTTATAAGATTTATCTTTTTTAAATTGCAATTTCAAACCATCAACATCGGTTAATTTAATCTCTTTAAATTCAGGTTGTTTGCTTTTTTTCAAACCTTCTCTTATTAATTTTAATTCTGTAGTAATAGCACCTTCAACCTCTAAAACATTTAACAAAGAAAGTGCTTCTTTAAATTTATTATTTAAAAAATAAATTCTTACAAGAGATACGCGCTCTTTTGGATGGATAGCGACAATTTTTTCTTGAACTTTTATAGCCTCTTGATAGTTGGAGTCTCGTTCATAAATTGACACCAAATGTTTCAACATCCAAGTATTTTTAGGCTCTTTTTGCAGCGCTCTTTCAATATATTCTTTAGCTAATAAAGTATTGTTCAAAAATAAATAGTTCTTTGAAAACTCAAAAAAAACAGCCACTTGATTTTCTAAGATTTGATTGCAACTTTCTAAATTTTCAATCGCTTTTTGATAATTTTCTATGGATTTTTCTGACAATGCTTTAAAGAAAAATTCTTGAAATTGCAGGGTTTTTTCTTCGGTCAAATCTTTTCTTATAGGAATGCTATCTTGCGAAAAAAAAGGATTCGTACAAAAAAACAACGAAATAAAAAAGAACAGCAACTTGAACAATGAAATCTCATTCTTAGTTATTTTACCATTTATTTCGCTATTTTTTGTCATATTTAAGTCAATTCTGTATAATCTCCAATACTAACAGAGGTAAAATTACCATTAAAAGTAGCGTGATTTCCAATCATTGCATTGTTCAAATTCGCATTTAAAATGGTGACATTATTTTGTATTAACGAATTTTCGATGATTGAATTGTTCACAACGCTATTCGCCCCTAAAGAAACAAAGGGACCAATTTTTGAGTTGGTTATCACCACATTCTTTCCAATAAAACAAGGTTGAAAAATTTCTGAATTGTTCAAAACAACATCTTCTGAAACCAAATTATTTCCATCTGCATGATCAAAACCTAGCACTTGTTTGTTGGTATCAACTGTTGGGTCTTTTTTGCCACAATCCATCCAAACTGATACTTTTCCAGGAATGAATTTTGCGCCTTGCTGTTTCAAAGATTCTAACACATTTGTCAATTGATATTCGTTGTTTTCACGCAAATCATTGTCAATTAAATATTGAATTTCCTCCAATAATTTTTCACCGCTTTTAAAAAAATAAATCCCAATAATTGCCAAATCAGACACAAATTCTTTTGGTTTTTCAATAAAATCTGTAATAAAACCATCTTGCAATTTCACAACTCCAAAAGCGCTTGGATTGTCCACTTTACTCACCCAAATTGCACCATCAGCATTCGTATCTAGGGTAAAATCTGCTTTAAATAACGTATCTGCATACGCCACAACACAAGGTCCGCTTAGAGATTCTTTTGCACAATAAATAGCATGTGCTGTTCCCATTGCTTCTTCTTGCACATACACACTGCCTTTTGCGCCTAATTCAGCTGCAATTTTTAATAATTTTTGTTCAGTATCTGAAGGAAAACCTTTCGCCGTTGGACCTATAATAAAAGCAATTTCATCAATTTTTTGATTGATAACAGCTGCTATATCTTCTACCAAACGTTGCACAATAGGTTTGCCAGCAATCACAGTAAGCGGTTTTGGAATAGTCAATGTATGGGGTCTTAAACGCGAACCAATTCCTGCCATAGGAACTATAATTTTCATCTTTCTATTTTTTAAATTTGATGGCAAGATACCATAAATTGAGACATTCTAAAATACTTTTTGATGATAAGTCAGCCAAAAATTTAACAATTGTTGGTGGAAATGATTTTACAAAAACATCCAGTTAAACTGTGTTGTTTTTCGTTTCTTTGCTGAAAATTTCAAAAAGTGAACTATTTATCAGTAGAAAATATCTCGAAATCGTATGGAGAGCGTGTGTTGTTTGAAGACATTTCTTTTGGCATCAATAAAGACCAAAAAGTAGCATTTGTCGCAAAAAATGGCAGTGGAAAAACCTCCATTTTGAACATAATTGCAGGATTTGATACGCCTGACACCGGGCAAATTGTAATGAGAAAAGAAATTTCTATGGCATATTTATCTCAAAATGATGTATTAAACCCGAATTTGACAATTGAAGAAACTATTTTTGCAACCGAAAATAAAATACTTTCCATCGTAAATCAGTATGAAAAAGCGTTGAAAAATTTGGATGATACTGATGCCTATCAAAAAGCGTTTGAGTTGATGGAACAATACAATGCTTGGGATTTTGAAACGCAATACACACAAGTTTTATCAAAATTAAAAATAGACGATTTAAGTCAGAAAGTTTCTTCACTTTCTGGAGGACAAAAAAAGCGTGTTTCATTGGCAATTGTGTTGATTCACAAACCCGATTTTTTGATTTTAGACGAGCCAACAAATCACTTGGATTTGGAAATGATTGAATGGTTGGAAGCGTATTTTGCGAAGGAAAAAATAACTCTTTTTATGGTGACTCACGATCGTTATTTTTTAGAACGAGTTTGCAATGAAATTATAGAATTAGAAAATGGAAAAATCTATAAATACAAAGGAAATTATTCCTATTACTTAGAAAAAAAAGAAGAACGCATTCAGTTAGAGCAAGTAACCACTGACAAGGCAAAAAACTTGTTCAAAAAAGAATTGGATTGGATGCGCAGACAACCCAAAGCACGAACTACCAAATCGAAATCGCGGATTGACGATTTTTATCAAATAAAAGAAAAAGCGCAACAACGAAGAATTGACCACAAAGTTCAGTTAGAAATCAATATGGAGCGTTTGGGAAGTAAAATTTTGGAGCTTCACAAATTAAAAAAATCCTATGATGAAAAAATTATTTTAGACGGATTTGATTATGTTTTTAAACGTGGAGAGCGTATTGGAATCATTGGAAAAAACGGGACTGGAAAATCTTCTTTCTTGAATATTATTACCGAAAAAAATCCTGTAGATGCTGGAACTGTGATGGTTGGTGAAACCATTAAATTCGGATATTACACACAGTCAGGGATTACCATCAAAGAAGGACAAAAAGTCATCGAAGTTATCAAAGAATTTGGCGAATTTATCCCGTTGATGAAGGGTCAAAAAATTTCAGCTTCACAATTGTTAGAAAGATTTTTATTTGATAAAAAAAAACAATATGATTTTGTTGAAAAACTTTCAGGAGGAGAACAAAAACGATTGTATTTGTGTGCTGTTTTGATTCAAAATCCGAATTTTTTAATTTTAGATGAACCTACAAATGATTTGGATGTAGTTACTCTAAATGTCTTGGAAAATTTCTTATTGGATTATCCCGGAAATTTATTGGTAGTTTCGCACGATCGTTATTTTATGGATAAAATTGTAGATGCGCTTTTTGTTTTTAGAGGTGAAGGTGTTGTGGAAAATTTTCCAGGAAACTACTCAGATTTTAGAGCGTATGAAGATTCAACTCCAAAAGAAAAAGTTGAAAAAATATCTGATGAAAAATCAGAAAAAGAACCTTCAAAAGTTGGTTTGAATTCCCAAGAAAAAAGAGAATTTGGGGCTTTAGAAGCTGAGATTGAAAGACTTCAAAACAGAAAAATAACCATAGAAAATCAGTTCATGAATGTTGAAATTTCGCCTGAAGAAATTCAGAAAAAATCAGAGGAATTGCAGGACGTCATCACTTCTTTGGAAGAAAAAGAAGAACGATGGTTGGAACTTTCTATGAAATTGGAAGGGTAAAGTTCAAGGTTTAAAAATTAATATTCAAAATTACTTTTTTATTAAGATTAACCGCAAAGACGCAAAGTTTATGCAAAGAGCGCAGAGAAATATTTTGAATTTCTTTACGCTCTTTGCGTTTGTAAAGTTATAATTTTTGCGTCTTTGCGGTAAAAACTTATTTTTTTAATGTAGTAATTTCTGGTAAATCCCAAATAACAGGCAGTAAAAAATAGACAAAAAAGGTTACTATTACAATCGAAATAAGGTTGAGTACAAATCCTTTTCTAACCATATCCTCAATTTTTAAATACCCTGAGCCAAAAACCACTGCGTTTGGGGGCGTTGCAACTGGTAACATAAATGCACAAGAAGCTGACAAAGTTGCGCCAACCAATAAATAAAATGGATGCAAACCTAAAGCTGCCGCTAGTGAAACCAGCACTGGTAATAACATCGCTGTTGTAGCTAAATTGGAAGTAATTTCGGTTAAAAAATTCACAGAAGCCACCAATATTAATAAAAGTGTAAATAGCGAAACTGCTTCTAGAGAAGTCATTTGTTTTCCTATCCAAATTGCCAAACCACTGGTTTCAAAACCTAATGCGAGCGACATTCCTCCTCCAAAAAGCAATACAATTCCCCAAGGTAATTTTACAGCATCTTCCCAAGACATTAATTTGATAGCTTTATTTTTTGAAGGAACGATAAACAACAATACTGCAAAAAATATGGCAATAATGGTATCATCAATTTTCGGGATGAAATTCTTAAGCAAAAAAGAACGAGTAATCCATGAAAAAGCCGTCAATAAAAAAATCAAAAAAACCGCTTTTTCTTCATACGAAATTGGTCCTAATTCTTGCAATTGTTTTTTAATTTCTTGTCTTCCACCTGGGAATTCCTTCTGTTTGAACTTGAAGGCAAAACGTGTCAAATACATCCAGCAAATCAATAAAAGAATGATTGCAATTGGAAATCCAAATAAAAACCATTGTGCAAAAGAAATCTCAATTCCATACGTTTGCTTGATAATTCCTGCCAATACTAAATTTGGAGGCGTTCCAATTAAGGTTGAAATTCCGCCAATTGATGCACTATAAGCAATTGCCAACATCAAAGCTTTTCCAAAAATGATGTTTTCGTTTTCAATAGTTGCAGGATTGTCCTTCAATTGTGACACAATTGCCATTCCAACAGGCAAAATCATCACTGCTGAAGCTGTATTCGAAATCCACATGGATAAAAAAGCAGTGGCAATCATGAATCCTAAAATGATAAAATTGACGTTTGTACCTACAATTTTGATGATGGTCAATGCAATTCTTTTGTGCAATTTCCATTTTTCAATAGCAATTGCCAGAATAAATCCTCCAATATATAAAAAAACGTACATGTGTCCATAAGAAGCTGTCGTTTCTGACAAACTTAATCCGCCTGTTAATGGAAATAAAATAATTGGTAATAATGCTGTTGCGGCAATTGGAATTGCTTCTGTAATCCACCAAATGGCAATCCAAACTGTGCCTGCTAAAATAGCATTTGCCTCAGGAGATAATCCTTCAGGATGGAAAAAATATTTTACCAACAAAAAACTTAAAGGACCTAGATATAAACCAATATTTTTTTTTGAGAACATAGTTTGATTGTATTCGTTTAAAAAAGCAAATTCGCCGCATTTTGAGCCGCTATCACATAATTATGGTCCGCATTTTTATGAATATATAACGTCCAATTAAAATCAAAAGTACTGTTTTTGGCTTGTTGTTTGCAAAAATCAACATAATTTGTTGCACGCTCCAATCTCTGCAAACCTTGTGCATCAGCATAAAAATTGTGACGTAAATTAGCATCATTTGGATTATTATCGAACTCACCAACTTGAACAAAAACATTTTTAGCAAAAAAGATATCTGATGTTGAACTTTCTAAAATACTATTTTTTAAACCATAAGGAAAAGGGATTGATGCATCTGGAAACGTGTACCAACCTGCAGCAGAAATAACAGTTAGATTTGCACGATTGTTGGGTTTGAACATCAAAAAGCGATGCGCAAATTGAGCACCCGCTGAATGTCCAAAAATTTTGTAGGAATTACTCGTGTTCTTTAGTTGACTTTTAATAAAATCAAACAGCTTTTCGACGATCGAAAACGACCATTGAGACTCTGGATTCAAGCTATTTGATGTTGGATTATCGCCATCAACATAAACGTTTCCTAGATTATATTGATCAGATTGTGGAAAATTTTCGTCTGAAAACTCGGGTGCTATTACGATGAAATTTTTAGCGTTCGAAGCATTTACAAAGGCATTTCTATAATCTTTTGCATTTCTACTAACGCCATGAAAAACCATTAAAATTGGCGTTGAAGCAACAGCATTGTTAGGAATGTGATAAAAAACACGCAAGGTTTTAGAGAAATTTGGGGCTGAATAATTGTAGATAAAAAAACCACTTCCTTTTGAAGATTCATCAATTGAAATATCGTCAATATCAGAATTGGAGCTACAATTGGTAAAAAGTAGCAATATAAAAATACCAAAAATTGGAACTATTTTTTGTGAGAGAGGCATCAAAATGAATTTTAATTCAAATTACTCATAAAAATTTCTATATTTATAGTACCAATTTATAAAGAAAATGAATACCAATTATATTTTTGCAATCGAAAGAATTCAGAAAGAATTCGCAAAAAACACTTCTGAAAAAATCATTTATATTTCTTTATACAAAGCAATTAAACAATGTATTTTGAACACAGAATTGCCAAATGGTTGGCTTTTGCCAGCGACAAGAATTTTGGCTAATGCATTAAAAATTTCTAGAACATCTGTTTTAAAAGCCTATGAATTGTTGATTCTTGAAAAACTAATCGTTTCAAAATCAGGATCAGGAAATAAAATAAATTACCATCCTGAAGAAAAAATAAAACAACAACAGCATACCAGTCTTCCTGATTTTTCATCAAAATATCCTGAAATTTCTGAAAAAGGCATTTCGTATTTGAAAAATACGTCAATCATTAATAGATTGGATAATGATGTGATTGCTTTCAGACCAGGTTTGCCTCCTTTGGATGTTTTTCCTATCAATCAATGGAAAAAATTATTGAATTCGTATTGGCGTCATATCAAATCATCTGGCCTTTCATATTCCAAATCAACAGGACAACTAGAATTGAAAAAAAGCATTTGTAACTATCTGAATGTCAGTAGAAATGTGAAATGCAAACCAACACAATTAGTGGTAACTTCTGGTTCATTACAATCACTTTATTTGATTGCAAATACGCTAATTAATAAAGGTGATGCTGTGGTATTAGAAAATCCGTTGTTTCCAAATGTACATTCGGTTTTTAGAAGTTCGCAAGCAAAACTGATTGCGATTCCTATTGATAATGAGGGAATTGACATCAAAAAGTTGCCTTCAAAAAGCGATGAAAATCCAAAATTGATTCATGTAACGCCCTCCAATCAATATCCTTTGGGTGTTAAAATGAGTTTGGAGCGCAGAAAAGAATTGGTTGATTGGGCTTCTAAAAATAGTTGTCTAATTATTGAAAATGATTATGAAAATGAAATTGCAAATTATGTAGAGCAAGTGCCCACTATTTATAGTTTAGACAATGAAGATAGAACGATTTACATAGGAACTTTCAACAGATTGTTGCACTCTTCCATTCGTTTGGGCTATATGATTGTGCCTTCTTATTTGATGCCAGCAGTGGAAGCATTGCTTGAGCATTCGCATCGTTTTGTGGCACCTTCTATTCAAATGGTGATGGACCAATTTATAGAAAAAAACTATTTGTATCAACATATCAAAAATAGTATCCGCGTTGCAAAAGAACGACACGATTTGTTCAAAATCTTGTTTGCAACTCATGTAAAAACAATGCACATTCAAGAAAAACCATTTTCGAGTTTTCACGTGTTGGCATTTTTCAATACCGAAAAAACCCTAAAAGAAGAAGCAGAAACCATTCAACAACTAAAATCGCTGAACATTATGGCATATCCACTCAGCAAATGCTATGTAGATGAACCACAAAAAACAGGATTGATTTTTGGATATGCTGCTGTGAGAAGCGCTATTATTAAAAAAAATATAGAAAAAATGGGTAGGGTTTTATAACAATATCATAATTGGTATGATTATATTTTAGTAATTGGTATTTATTGTAAGATGTTGTTTATTATAATTTTATGGCAAATTACATTAATCAAAATAACTTTAATCTATTTATAATTATGAAACAACTTTACACATTAGTATTTTTATTTTCTTTTACAATAGCTTTCAGCCAATCAAATTATGTAGCTGAAAATTTCGATTACACAGCAGCTCAAGTTTTGACAGACAATGGTTGGACTGCACATAGTGGGGGAACTACAAATCCAGTCTCAGTAAGTGATGGTGGTTTGACTTGGACAGGTTACATTGGAAGTGGTGTTGGAAATGCAGCATTAGTAACCAATACTGGGCAAGATGTAAACAAGCGTTTTGGAGCAGATATTTCCTCTGGAACTGTGTATGCTTCTTTTTTAATGAAAGTAAATGCCAAAACTTCTTTAGGATATTTTTTCCATTTAGGATATTATTCAAATACAACAACACCAGTTCTTATGCGTTAGCAAACTCCATTTCTGCGCTTATTGAAGTTAGAGGAGTTCATTTGGGAAGAACTTCGTTCAAGCGAAGAATTAAAACCACCTATTTAACAGGATTATCTTTCTTAAAAACAACTTTTACGAATTTTGATTTGGTAAAAAAAACCTTGAAAGACGCACAATCTATTGACCAAAAATTGAGTGTAATCAGCACAAAAAATATTTACAAAGATACAATTGAAGTGATTGATATGAATGATTATTCAATTCTAAATCTTCCAATTACAGTGAGAGATGCAAAAGGCGCAAAAACAACTTTGGAAAGAGAAAAGCCTGAAGCTTATTTACTTAGCAGTGAAATGGATTTTTTAGTTGAAAAAATAAAAACGTTAGGATTGCAAGTAGAAACTCTCTCTAAAAATACTTCTTTTACGGTTGAAGCATACAAAGTAACTGAATATAGTAGAGATGAAACTACCTACGAAAAAATGAATTTGCAAACCGTAAAAACAGAAATTTCATCCAAAGAAATTCTTTTCCCAAAAGGAAGTTTTAAAATCAATACCAACCAAAAAAATGTACGATTACTTTTCGAAGTTTTAGAACCAGAAATGCCAAATAGTTTTGTAAGTTTTGGTGTATTAAAAACAGCATTAAATCAAGAAATTCCAATATATAGACTCTTTCAAATTAAACAATAAAACCATGAAAAAACTAATTTGTATCATCCTAATAATTAGCAATACCGTGCTTTTCGCACAAAAAAACGAATCTAAAAATTCCGCTAATTTTGAACTCGGAAAAGGTTTAACCTTCAATTTAAATGAAGGAAACTATCAATTTTATTTGGGCGGTTTTATTCAACCTAGCATCACTTTCGAAAAAAATTCAGGAAGCAAAACGGATTATGGCTTCAACTCAAAAAGAACCTTTTTTATGTTGGGAGGAAATCTTGTGAAAGAAAAACTTAGCTTTTTATTACAAACTGATTTTAGCAAACCAAATCCATTAATGGATGCTTGGATTGCCTATCATCCTTATTCATGGTTAACAGTTTCAGCTGGTCAAAAACAAACATTTTTGAATAATCGTGAAATGCTTGTGAGAGAAGACAGACTTCAATTTACAGATAGAGGATTATTGAGCCAAACTTTCAGCAGAACAGGGAGAGAATTTGGGTTGTTTTTAGAAAGTAAATTTGGAAATAAATTTGGTTTTGCACCAAAATTCGCATTGACTTCAGGTGATGGAAGAAACTCATTTGGAACAGATTCTAGAGATACAGATTTAGGAGGATTAAAAGTCGGGGGACGCCTAGATATTTTCCCTTTAGGATTCTTTTCCGAAGGAAATGATTTAATGACGGCTGATTTAGCTCGTGAACAATCTCCTAAAATCCTTTTTGGTAGTGCCGTTTCTAAAAATAAAGGCGCAAGCAACGCAGTTGGTGAAGGTCATGGAAATTTTTTAATGTATGACGCTTCTGGCAGAAACAAACTTCCTGATTATACACAATTGTATGTTGATGTATTATTCAAATACAAAGGTTTTTCATTTTTAAGTGAATACGCAAATGCCACTGTTACAGGTATTAATTTGAATTATTTAAATCCGAATGCAACACAAATTTTAGCTCCTCAGCAAATTAGCGAGTTTTTAATTTTGGGGGATAGTTATAATCTTCAGTTTGGATATGTAACCGAAAAAGGATGGAGTTTTGATATGCGTTATGAAAGTAATTCACCTGAATTTGCAACCAATCTAAATTCTTTATTGAAAGACGCTAGTAGCTATACTTTTGGATTGACAAAATATCTTGACAATAACAATTTAAAAATTCAAACTGCAATAACTACTGTAAATGTTGCTAAAGAAAGTAATCAAACTTTTGGAGAAATCATGATTCAAATTGCCTTCTAGGGATGTAAATGACGCTAGTTTTAGTGTTTTTTTACTTTGGAAATAAAGGTTAAAAAGTTTTCTCAAAAGGTAAATTTAATACTAGCAGAAGTTTAAAAAAAAAAATTAAAATTAATCATTCACATAACTTCAAACCCTCACAATTTGATGTTCTTGAAGCAAATTTTCATTATTGAATCGTAAGATGATTTGAGCCACTGCAATGGTATCCTTTTCACAATACGTTACAATTCTTTCTAAATTTTTTTCTTGATAATACACTTTCGCCACTTCACTTCCATCAATATCATCTTTTGGAGAAGAAATTCCTAAAATTGCGGTTAATAATTTGAGTGATGTATAGTGCTTATAATCGCCAAAACGCCATAATTCTAAGGTATCCAAATGAGGAACTTCCCATGGCTTTTTTCCGAATAAATTTAACTTTTTAGGCAATTCTATTTGATTGATAATCATTCTTCTAGCAATAAAAGGAAAGTCAAATTCTTTGCCATTGTGAGCACACAAGACGTGTTCTTTTTTGGCAAAATGTTTGTCCAATAAAACTTTAAAATCTGTCAAAATTTTGTGTTCATCATCACCAAAAAAAGAACGAACTCTGAATTGTTTCTCCTTTTCCAAAGTCACAAAATAACCTACAGAAATGCAAATAATTTTTCCAAATTCAGCCCAAATACCTCCTCTTTCGTAAAATTCTTCAGCAGGTATTTCGTTTTTTCGTTGGTATTGTGTTTTTTGCTCAAAAAGGATTTGATTTTCTTGCGGAAGTTCATTCCAATGTGCTTGTTGCGAAACAGTTTCTATATCTAAAAATAAGACATCATGTAAGGAAATAGTTAGATTCATAGCGAATGATTTTTCTTTCCAATAAATGTATAAAAAAAAGCGCTGAAAATCAGCGCTTTTTTTAAGTTATTTAAGAAAATTTATTTTATAATTAATTTTGAAGTAGCTGATTTTTTTCCTTCTGTTACTTTCAAAATATAAATTCCAGATGATAAATTAGCTACATTGATATCAGATTTGGTACCAGTAAAATTGGTTGAAACTACTTTTTCACCCAACACATTAAAAATTGCAACTTGTTTATTCTCAGCACTATTACTTGTAATTGTAAAGTTATCACTTGTTACAGGATTTGGATAGGTTGCAAAACCTTTTATTGAATTAAAGGAATCCACTGACAAAGTTACATCAGCTAATGAACGAGCTACAACTTGAGCAGTTCCATTAAATTCAGCTACTAAAAGTACTCTGTTAGCTGCTCCTGAAGGAATAACTTGTCCAATATAATCTGCCTCTGATAACATTGTTCTAAAAATAATGTCAGAACCATCATTTAAATTGTAGTTTGTGTTGGTTACAAATACTGCTAATCCATCTGCTGTTGAAAATGAAGCATTATTAATTTGAACTAATTTACTCTCATATGTTTCAATGTTTGCTGTAATTTGGGCTGTAGTAACTACTTGAGGTGTTATTATATTTCCAGTAGAGGCAACTGTTGAATTTTCTAAAGGAGAAATTTGTAAAACTCCATTAAATAGAGATGTCTGACCTTTTAAACTTGAAATTGCATCACCAGCAACCATTGTAGTTGAAATTGTTTCAGAAACGTCATCAATTAAAATTCCTGCTGTACTGTCTTGAATATATTTTTGATTTCTAGTTGTTCTAGCATATGAAATTACGGGAGTGCTAGATACTTGATAGTATTTTCCAGCACCATTTGCTATTACATCTGCTCTCAAAGCTGCAAGGTCAGTTACAGTTACATATGAAGCTATGCTAAAATTAATTGTTGCATTTACAGCTGGAACAATAGGTTGGTGAGAAATATCAACTAATTCTACAAAAACTGTATACATTCCTGGTGTTAAAGATGTTAAAGAAATAGCTGTAGTGTCATATTTCATAACTACGCTTCCTCCATTTACTGTGTAATGAATATGTCCGTCACCTGTACCGTTCGCAACATTAAAATTTAAAACATTAATATTTACATCTGTAGCAGTTACAGTAGGATTATATATGGTGTTATTAGCAGGAGAAGAAATTGTTAATGAAGGTATAGGTGTTCCTGAAAAAGCTGTCCAAACTATATTGTCAATCGTTGTTTGTCTGTTAGTTGTAGTGGTGCCAATATTTTTAATTCTGATGGTTACACTCCCAGGTTGATTAACTGTGTATGTAAAATTATAAACTGCAGTATCTGCACCTGAAACTGTTCCAAAAATAGGTGAAGTGGAAATTGCTACACCATTTACAAGTAATTCTAATTGTCTTTCACTAGTACCAGTAAATGCTTTTCTATATTCAAAAGTAAAATCACCAATACCACCAGGTATTGTTGCTTCAATATAACTGTCAGATGCTCTTCTTAACATTAATCCACTCCCGTCAATTAAATAAATATCTTGATTTCTAGAATGACCATATTTCCAAGTAATACCTCCATTGCCAACAAAACTACCATCAGCATAAGATGCTGTTGCTGTTGAATTTGTAAAATCTTCACTGCCTTGAGAAAAAGCATAAAATGATAGGAAAATAAATAATAAAGTGTAATTTTTTTTCATCGAATTTGAATTTTATTGATTAATCTTTCAAAACTACAAATTTTTATGATGTATGATTCATAAATAATTGATTAAGAAATTGTTAAGATGATAAAAATCAAGTGAAATATTCTGTATATCAACTTATTAGCAAACATTAAATAATTGTAAACGAAATTCATCAAGATTAAATGATTGTTAACAATATACTATTCTTACAAAATTATGACTATTTTTGAAGGATGTAATTCATTAACAATTTATGAATAAAAACGATATTAAAATCCTATTAGTGGATGATGAACCAGATATTTTGGAAATAGTTGGTTATAATCTTAAAAACGAAGGTTATGAAGTTTTTACAGCAGAAAACGGGTTAGAAGCTATCAAAGCAGCAAAAAAATACTTGCCGCACTTGATTTTACTAGACATAATGATGCCTGAAATGGATGGAATTGAAGCCTGTGAAAAAATCAGAAAAATAAAAACCTTAGAAAATGTAATCATTGCATTTTTAACTGCTCGTGGTGAAGATTATTCTCAAGTTGCTGGTTTTGAAGCTGGAGCAGATGATTATATTACAAAACCTATCAAACCGAAAGTTTTAATTAGCAAAATAAAATCACTTTTAAGAAGGTTAAAATCTGACAATGAAACCAATGAAGAAAGTTTTAAAATTGGTGATATTGTGATTGATAGAGATGAATATATTGTGTATAAAGCCGATAAAAAAATAGAACTCCCCAGAAAAGAATTCGAACTTTTTTCATTACTAACTTCAAAACCCGGGAAAGTTTTTAAAAGAGAAGTCATTTTAGACACTGTTTGGGGAAATGAAGTGGTTGTTGGAGGTAGAACTATTGATGTTCATATTCGAAAATTGCGTGAAAAAATTGGTGATGATTATTTTAAAACTGTAAAAGGAGTTGGTTATAAATTTGTTTTGAAAGGAATGGATAAATAGTTTTGTTCTAATGAAATTAAAAAAAACCTACGCTTATGCTTTTTGGTCTTCTTTTTATTTAACACTACTTGTTATTATAATTTCTATTGTTTCATACTTTTATCTTTTTGGATATTTTGGAAATTTTACAATTATCATTGCCATTCTCACATTATTCTTGATTTCATTTTTTCTAATTCAATACAGGGCTGAACATTTTATTTATCGAAGACTCAAAAAAATCTACAACGAGGTTTCTATTTTAGACATCAAAAACCTAAAAAAAGATTCTACTATTACTGATATTGAAAATATTTCAAAAAGTGTTCAAGAATTTGTAGAAGGAAAACGTTTGGAAATCAAAAGTTTGACTGAAAGAGATTCATTTCGAAGAGATTTTTTAGGAAATGTGGCACACGAACTCAAAACACCACTATTTACAGTTCAAGGTTATATTTTAACGTTGATGGAAGGTGCCATTAATGACAAACAAATCAGGATGAAATATCTTGACAGGGCAAACAAGGGTGTAGAAAGATTGGTTGCAGTCATCAAAGATTTGGATATGATAGCCAAATTAGAAAATGATGGCATGAAAATAAATGTTGAAGTTTTTAACATTCTCGAACTGATTCAAAATGTATTTGATTTGTTTGAAATGAAAGCTAAAAAAAGAAATATTTCTTTGAAATTTGACCATATTTATGAGTTTCCAGTTTTTGTAAAAGCTGACATGGAAAAGATTGAACAAGTGCTTATCAATCTTATTGTTAACTCAATAAAATATGGAAAACCAAATGGAACAACCATTGTTGGCGTTGAAAGTTACAACGAAAAAAAGTTTATCGTCAAAGTAATTGACAATGGGGAAGGCATCCAAAAAAAGCACCTTTCAAGATTATTTGAACGATTTTATAGAGTTGATCAAAGCAGATCAAGAGAACAAGGAGGTTCAGGTTTAGGGCTTTCGATTGTGAAACATATTTTGGAGGCTCACGATGAAAATATACTCCTAAAAAGTACTTACGGAGAGGGTTCTGAATTTTCTTTTACGATTGAAAAAGCAAAATAATCCTATTTTTCGATCAAATCAAAGCCAATATCTTTTCTGAAATTCATTTTTTCAAAGCTGATTTTATCAATGCTATTATAGCATTTTTCAAGTGCTTCTTTAATAGTATCCCCAAATGAGGTAATTGCCATTACTCTTCCTCCGTTTGAAACCACTTTTCCATGTTTTATGGTGGTTCCAGCATGAAAAACAATTGAATTTTCAACGGTTTCAAAACCTTCAATTTCTTTATCTTTCTCATAATCATCAGGATAACTACCAGAAACGAGCATTACAGTTGTAGCTGTTTTTGGTGAAATTATACATGATTTTTCGGAGAGCGTTTGTGAAGCAACACCTTCAAATAAATCAAACAAATCTGATGCAATTCTTGGCAAAACAACTTCGGTTTCAGGATCTCCCATTCTCACATTGTATTCTACTACAGATGGATTTCCTGCATCATTCATGAGTCCAATAAAAATAAAACCACGATAATCAATACCGTCTTTTTGCAAACCAACAATGGTTGGTTTCACAATCAATTCTTCCACTTTTTTGATAAAATCATCATCCGCAAATGGCACAGGGGAAATAGCACCCATTCCACCAGTATTCAAACCCGTATCCCCTTCTCCAATTCTCTTATAATCTTTTGCAGAGGGCAAAATTTTATAACTTTTCCCATCCGTCAACACAAAAACTGACAATTCAATTCCATTTAAAAATTCTTCAATAACAACCGTTGAAGACGCATTTCCAAACTTTTGATGCGTCAACATTTCTTTTAATTCAGCTTTTGCATCTTCTAAATTTGATAAAATCAACACTCCTTTTCCTGCAGCTAAACCATCTGCTTTTAGTACAAAAGGTGGTTGTAAAGTTTCTAAAAAGGAAATACCTTCCGATAAATTATTATTTGTAAAAGATTTATATTTTGCTGTTGGTATGCCATGTTTTTGCATAAATTTTTTTGAAAAATCTTTACTTCCTTCTAGCAAAGCCCCATCTTTTTTTGGACCAATCACAGGAATGTTTTTCAAAAAACTATCAGCCAGAAAAAAATCATGAATTCCAGCAACTAATGGAGCTTCAGGACCTACAACTACCATTTTGATATTGTTCTCTAAAACTGCATTTTTCACAGCCTCAAAATTCGTTGGATTTAGTTCGATATTCGTTGCCAATTGTTGTGTTCCTGCATTTCCTGGAGCTACAAAAAGTTGTGATATTCTTTTACTTTGTGATAATTTTAAAGCAAAAGCATGCTCTCTTCCTCCTGAACCTAAAATAAGTACATTCATTTTTTGTTGATTTGATTACAAATATATTTTAAAAAAAAGTCGGAAACTAAAATCCCCACTTTAAAAAATATTTTATAGCAGATGTGAGGTGATTTAAAAATAAGTTGACATTTTTTAAAGAACCTTGCTTTAAAACATGAATAATTTGTTCCTGAGGATAGTATAATTTTTTCTTTCCTAAAATATCTAATTTTTTACAAATATCAACATCCTCCATGTAAAGAAAATACCTTTCATCGAAACCATTTAATTTTACAAAATCTGCTGTTTTATACAATTGAAAACATCCTGTCAGATATTCTGCAAAAAAGGGTTTTGATAACTCTTTTTCTCTATATTCTCCTCTAAAAACTTTATTTTCAAATAAGTGTTTTAATATTTTAAATCTTCTTGCAAGCAGCTCAATAACCACAGGATATCTTCTGCACGAATATTGATGACTGCCATCAGGAAACAGAACTTTTGGTGCAATCATTGCAACGTTTTGATGTTTTTTTAGTTCTAAAATAAGATTTGGTATTACACTCTTTTCAAAACTTACATCAGGATTTAAAATCAAATGATAATCAGAAATTTCACTTATCTTATTAAGAATTCTATTGTGCCCAGAACCAAATCCAATGTTTTTTTCATTTGAAGTATATTCAATATTTTCATGAACAAAAACGTATTCAAAAAAGTTTTCAGTAGTATTATCAATCAAATAAAGCTTTTTGTTTGCAATTGGAATGCCTAAGAATGAATTGATTGTACCATCTAAATCTGATAAATTTTCATCAAACAAGACAATTGATCCTGTCAAAAATATATTTTCCGTCATCTAATATGCTTTTTCTTCTCTATTGAAAAAGTTTAAAAATGTTTTTACAACTATTTTTACGTCTAAAAAGAATGACCAATTTTCAATGTAAAAAACATCTAAACGAACTCTATTCTTTATATCAGATTTTTTAGTTACTTCACCCCTAAAACCACTTATTTGTGCAAGCCCTGTGATTCCTGGTTTTACTGAATTTCGCAATAAATAATTATCAATTTCATTAGCGTATTTTTCGTTTTGTACATTAATATGAGGTCTTGGACCTACAACACTCATATTGCCAAATAGCACATTAAAAAATTGTGGCAATTCATCAATACTTGATTTTCTTAAAAAAGCTCCTATTTTTGTAATTCTTGGATCATTTTTAGTTGCCGAAATTTTATCGGCTTCATCATTTACTACCATTGATCTTATTTTATAACAATAAAATTGTTTTCCATCTAAACCATCTCTTTTTTGTTTGAAAAATAACGGTCCTTTTGATTCACTTTTCACTATAATCCATAATATTGGAATGAGCCAAGATAAAACTAAAATACAAACTGATAAAGAAAATATGAGATCAAATACTCTTTTTATAAAATGGGTTTCAATTTTTTCGAAAGGTAGTGGTTTTGGTTTTAAAACTGGAACGGTTCCTAGATATTCAAGAGTAAAATCTTTACTATAAATAGCCTTACTTTCGGGTAAAAATTTTAATTCAATATCAAATTTTTCAGAAAATTGTCTTACTTTAATTAAATATCTATCCGAGAAATGTGCAGGATCACAATAAATTTCTTCAATTTTATTTTCTACAACAAAATTAAAACCCTCTTTCATAGGTCCTAAATATTTTTTGGAGTCGTATTCTTTTCTTGAAAAAAAACCATAAAATTCATAACCAAAATTGTTTCGGTCATTGAATAGCAACTCTAATTTTTCAGCACTGTTGATATCACCAAATAATACTATTTTTTTGAAATCTTTATTTTTATTTCTATATTTTTTTTGAACGTAGAAAATAAAGAATTTAAAAAAAGATACAAAAGAAAAAATCAATATAAAAATTAAAGACTGATTACTGATTATTTCTCCCTCTCTAAAAAGGGTAAAATAACTAAGGAAAGCCAAGCCAAATACGAAAAACTGTGAGAGTAATAGTTTTATTAATCTTGTATAATGAGTGTATCTGTGAACATCATAAAAATTGGTATAATGTGCGATAAAAAACCAAAAAATTGAGATGTAGGATAAAAAAGGAAAGTTAAAATACATAGAATCAGAAACCAAATAGATGGCTCCATTGATTGAAATGAAATCAATGAATAGTATTAATGATTTTACTGATATGTATTTTATTTGTTTCAAGAACTAAGTTTTGCTTGCTTTTGATTGATTAACAATGTTAAGGTAATAAAAAAAATCATTCCTCTTTGCCTCCATAAAAATGATTCAGTAATACTTACTGTCAAGACTGTAATGATAAAAAATAACACAAAATAATCTTTTTGAACTATTGCTTTATGAAACAAAGAATACAAAATTAATAATAATAAACTGAATCCAACAATTCCGAGCTCAGCAAAAACTTGAAGGTATTGATTATGAAAATTATAATTCAAAAAACCTGGATATAAATTGTATTGTTTATACTTATTATTTAAATTTTCTTGTGAATTATTTAAACCACTCCCTAAAAATAGTTGTTTCTTTTCTGATACTATTTCTAAAAAGGCTTTAGTTTGAAAAACTCTTAAACCAACACCCGTCCAAAGATATACAGGCCCAAAATCGTTAGTTCCTAAAACCTCATTGATTTTTGTTTTTTCATATTCAACCCTAAAACGATTGACGAAATTTACCGAAGAAATCATAAAAATTACCAATGCTGAAATCACAACAATAAAATATTTTGGTTTTATTTTTTTAGAAAAATTAGTTTTAATCAAATAAAATACTGTGTAAATAAAAGTTATTGAAATTATGATTTTAGACGAAAGTAGCATTAAAAAAATGCCTAAAAATATGAGGTAAAAAAGATTTATTTTTGATTTTATAGAATGAATTAAAAGGAAACCAATCGCTAAACTTATAAAGACAGATAAATAAATAGCGTTTAATCCACTTAAATTTCCACTTAATTCATGATAAAACATGAAGTTTATATCATTATGAATTATTGATTTTATGATTCCTGATAAAATACAATAAAACGCATAAATTACCATAGATTTTGAAAATTTATCTAAAATTGAATCTATGCCAAATTTTTTTTCTGAGTTTAAAGTAAATGCTATTGGCAGGATTAAAAATGACAAAAATCTCGACAATCCTTCTAAGGTGTTTTTAATTGAATCTGTCCAAAGTAATGATAAGACACCTAAAAAATAAAAAGCAATGAATAGAATTGAAATTTTGCTAAATTTCAAACTTTGTTTGGTCTTTACAAATCTGTAAATACTCAGCAAAAAAAACAAAATCACGACAATACTATTTATTGCATAACCTCCAAGAGGAAGTGTAATTAAAATTAATGCAATAAATATTTCATCAATATTAGCAATGTTTTTTTTGTAAACATTTATTAAAAAAGGATAAATAGCTTCCATTTATTCTATTAATATCATACTCATTGTTTATTTTTTCAAGATTTCTTTGAATTTTACCTTCTTCAAGTTTTTTATCTTTATTTTTCAGATAAAAACTAACATCTTCTGGGGTATAAAAATAGTAGGCATTTTCTTTTAATACGGCTTTATTGAAAATATTATTGTGTGCAATAATAAAATTACTTGAGCCCATAGCTTCTAACAAAGAAGGATTTGTGCCTCCTACAGAATGTCCATGAAAATAAAAATTGCAATAAAATCTCAAAATATTAAGGTCATAATTATTGTAGATACTGCCTAAGAAAATAATTTGAGGAGTATTTTTAAACTTTTCTTTAATTCTTTTACCAAAACTATTGATGGTATAATCACCAATAACTAAAAAAGGTATTTTTGTTTCACTTAAAACAACTCCATCTAAAATAGTTTCAATATTATTTTCAGGTTCTATCCTAGCAATCAGCATATTATAAGAATACTTGTTTACCTGATATTTTTCAAGAGTGGCTTCATCAATTTCAGTAACAACCTGACAACCGTAAGCAATAAATTTTGAATTTTTATGATACTTATTATCGATATATTTTTTGATTCCTTCAGAATCTGCAATCAGATAATCACTGTATTTGACTGCTAATCTTTCGGCAAATTTTAAAAATCTTTTTACTAAAAAATTATATTTGCTACGTTTCCATTCTAAACCATCCATGTTTGTGATGATGAGTGGTTTTTTTGGAAAAACAAACGACCAAATTGAACTACTTGTGTAGCCCAATTGTAAAATGATATCTAAGTCTTTTTTTCTGGAATCAAGTATGCAATTCAAATCATAAATAAATTGACCCACAGTTCCAATTTTATTTTCTGGATCATTGCAATGTATAATATTTACCCCGTTAAAAAAAGGTTCTTGATAAGGATGATTTGAAGAGTTATACACATACACTTCGCAATTGTGCTGCACCAAATACGTCGCTAAATACTCTGCAAACTGCTCAAAACCACCATAATGATTTGGAATTCCCCTTGTTCCAATAATTCCTATTTTCATTCTTCGATCAAATTAATTTTATTCTCATTTCTAAAGAAAAGTAACGCCCCTACAAAAAACATATAAAAATCTTCATTATTGTATATACCACTAATAATTAATGAAGAAAAAAAGAAATAAACCCCAAAGCCAGAAATTAAATTATTGATGATTTTCGATTTCTCTGAAGATATCTCAACATAAGCGAAAAGATACATGTTAACTAAAAAAAGTAAGTAAATAAAAAATCCAATGATACCTGTTTTAAAAAAAACCAAAACATATCCATTATGAATGATTGGAATATATCTCATTTCAGAATCGCCAAGATATACTTTAAATTTCAAATCAACCAAAGCCCCCAATCCTTTTCCAATGAAAAAAGTTATTGGAGTATTTATTTGATCAATTGCCAATGTTGCTTCATAAGCTCTCCAATGATCCCATAAATAGGCATGATTGTTTGGGTCAACAGTTCTAATTGGCGTAAATATTTCTGAAGGAGCAATTTTTAGTTTATATAAAAATGATTCCAAGCCTGGTTTTTCACGCTCAAAATTTGAACTGTATAAATAAACATAGAATAATGAAAAAATTATTAATGCTAAAAACCCGTATTTTAAACCTTTTGAAGTGATTTTTAAATACCCAAAAATTGCCAACAAAAATAATCCTAAAGAAACAAACATTGTTCTAGAAAAATAGAGAAAAAAAGAAAAGAAAATTATGCCTAAAACAACTTTTTTAAGTAATCTATTTTTAAATACATCCAAAAATTGAATACGAAAAGAAGCAAAAATAATGGTCAATGCAATTACTTCTGATAAGTTAGAAATTCCTCCAATAGCTCTTATTTCGGCTACAGAAGCATTTGAAAAATCAACACTGAGAAAAATTTTGAATATATGCAACACCGAAAGCAAACTAACCACATAAATGAATGTTCTTAAAAAACTTGAAAAATCACGTATTTTTTTTGCCAATAAATATCCAGCAATTAACGCAATTATCGGCTTTGTGAAATAAGCAATATCTTTAACAAAATCATATAAAATAGGTTTTTGAAAAAGAGAAGAAAAGCCCGCGATTAAAAGTATAATGACCGCATAAGAAACGATATTTATAACATTTTTAGAAATCGTTGAAAAGCACATTAAACTCAATAAAAAGTATATACCAAAATGCAATTCAAATATTGAAAATTGAATAATTAATAAGGTAATAAGCCCAAAAAGAGCTTGATACTTTTTAATGGTGAGCATTTATTTTCTGTGTGTTTTAATATTACTCATTCAGTCCTCTAAAGTAGTTATTATTATAAAAACTTAGTATATAAGTTCTTAAAGTTCGTTACATATTTTTCAAGTGAAAACTCAGTTTTTGCTCTATTCTCTCCTTCTCTTCCAAATAGAGAAAGTAAGTTTTTATTATAAATAAGCGTTTCAATTGATCTTTTTAAATCAGATTCATTGCAAGGTTCAAACAACAATCCTGTTTTATAATGAACTACTATTTCTTTTAAACCTCCATGATTCGCAGCAATTATGGGTTTTTGAGAAAGCATGCCTTCTACTGCAACCAAACCAAAAGGTTCTGGGTCAGTTGTTGGAACAATAATAATATCTATACAATCATAATAATTCCAAATTTCTTTTTGAAAATTGATTATTGTAACGACATTTTCAAGATTTTTATGTTTTATTTCATTTTTGATACCTTCTAATAAAAATTGTTGCGATTTTATAGGTGAGCCAATAAACAATAAATATATATTTTCTATATTTTCTTTTTTTAATTTCTCAAAAACATTCAATAATAATTGCTGTCCTTTGTGTTTATTGATTCTTCCCACTAATCCAATTATTATAGAATCATTTTGTATGTTTTTGAAAAGATTTTTTCTAACTACAAGCCTTTCCTCTTCAACTAAAAAGGAAGTTGTTCTATTCAAACCATTGTAAATAATTTCAGATTTGAATTTTAATTTTGGTTTGCTTTTGTATAAATTTTCAGCTGAAGCCAAAGAATTAAAAACTACAAAATCTGAAAATAAATTGACTAGAAAAGGGTATGATTTTGCAACAACTTTAGGATATAAAATAATTTCATGTACGTGCCAAATGTGTTTTATACGATATATTTTTCCGTAAAATGCTCCTAAAAAAACAGCCAAAGTATTGGAATGAATAATGTCAATTTTTCTTTTTCCAATTTTTTTTCTAAGAATGTATATTGCTTTGAATATTTGAAAGGGAAATTTTAAAATATTGATTTTCTTGAATAACTCTCTTGATACTTTTAAAACAGGAATAATTAAAACTTCAACATCAATTTTTTTCAATTCATCTGTCAATGGTCCTTCTTCAGGAACAACAACTATTGGATTTACAGTATCTTTTATAGAGTCCACTAAAAACAACAACGTTTTGTCAGAACCATATAAATCTGCTGATTGATGTACAAAAAGTATGTTTTTCATTAGGTTATAATTCTTTAATTATAAGTATTGTTGTTTTTTAGTTGATCAACAATTATTGTAAATATCTTTGTAATGTATATTTCCAATCATTTTTATATATCTCTAATTGTTAATTAACGCTAGATTTAATTAATTTTCTATAAGAATTTGAAAGGTAATATTTTAATAGAGAAAAATAAAAATCGAAATAAGCAAAAGGTTTTGAAATATTTGCTGTCGAAATTTTAGCAATTCTGGCTTCTCTAAATGCCTTAATAACATTTTGATTACTGATGCCTCCATCATTCATTTCTGCAGTAAAATCATCAATAAAAACAGTTTTAAGTTCGTTTTTAGCTCTCAATAACATTTCATAATCTCCTACTATTTTATAATTTTCATCAAAATTTCCATATTTTTCAAAATATTGCTTGTTATGAAAAGCGCCTACATGAGCAATTTTCATATATCTTCTGAAAACATCCCATTTCCAAACATCAGAAAATACATATTTTACATTATTTTTATTCATTAATTTTACTTTAGAGTGAATAAAATCTGCATTTTTATTGGACAAAACTACTTTTGCATATTTTGCTAAAACACCCTCTAAATAAATATCATCCGAACCTAAAAAAGAAATCCAATCGCCCTTGGCAAGTTGCAAACCCTTATTCCAAGCGTTATAGATTCCTGTATCTGATTCGCTTATCCAAGTAAATGGTATGTTTTTTTGATGAAATTGAGATTCATATTTTTTGATGATTTGCAACGTATTGTCTGTTGATTTTCCATCTACAATTATGTATTCAAAATCAGTAAAATTCTGATTCAGAACTGATTGAATTGTTTTTTCAATCGTCAATTCTGAATTTAATGAAACTGTTATGACACTCAATAATACACTCATTTTTAAATTAAATAATACGTTTTAGGTTGTTGAATTTATGAGTAATGAAGTTCCTTTTTATCAATTTACAAAAGTTATTTTTTTAAAATAGCAAAAGTTTGAATCGGCAAAAGTATCGATAAACTTATGATACTCAAAATAGTTCCTAAAATAACAGCACCACTACCTAAATCAGTATTTTTTACCAAATACATTGAAAGAGGTATATTGATAATCGCGCCAAATATATACATCCACATTTGAAGTTTTATGTTGCCAATCGCATTTAAAAAAACCATATAAATTAGACCGTAAATTCGAATTAAGACAAATAAAGACATTAATAAAAGTAAGCTATTTAATATTTCCAAGTCTTTTTGTGTCCAAAATTTTATAAATGGTGTTGCAATAAAATATAAAACTATAATTATCAAAACAACTACGAGAAATAATTTATTTAATCTTACCAATGTTTTTTTTATCCAAGTAAAATCCTTCTTTTGAAAAGCATCTGTATACAATGCCCATAATGGATCTAACGCAATAGCAGAAAGGGTTATTAATAAATTAAATAATTTAAAAACGACGTCATAAGTTGCTACATCTTTTGGTCCTATGAGATTTGTGATGATTAAATTATCAGTAGTAAAAATGACAATCATAGAGAGCTGAATTACAAAAAATTCTAGGCTCAAACCCATTAAAGATTTCACTTTTTCTTTACTAAAAAAACTGATTTTAGGGATAATTTGCTTGTTCTTTCTAAAAAACTGAAACGAAAACCAACCTCCAATTAAAATAGTTGATCCTCCATAAATAATGGCTATTAATAAAAGACTTTTAGTGTAAAATTGCATTAACAAAGTGATTGAAATCAGAATAATTATCTGATAAATCAGTAAAGAAAGTTCTACTTTTGAAGCTTGCTGATTTGCATAATAGAGTGATTTATAAAGGGTTAAAATAAATCCAATGATTACTAGAAAAAAAGTAACTAATAAAATAATTTGGAATTCGCCATTTGATAAAAGTGTGGTATTGAATAATTTTTGAAAATCAGTGACATAAATAAATATAGCTGCAATTATAAAAATAAGAAATGAAATTGCGATGATTGAAACATAAGCTGTAGAAATATAGGTTTTTGCAAGTGCAAAATTTTTCTGACTTAATGCTTCTGATAATTTTGTTTTTAGACCGTTTCCAATGCCACCATCAACAAATATTACAATATTTACTAATGAAAAAATTGTTGCCCAAATTCCATATAATTCTTTGTCTAAATAATTGAGCAATATTGGAATCGTTGTAAAAACAATAAGCATATTTATAGACTTGAAGACCAAGCCTAGCGAAATATTTTTAATTAAAATTTTTTTTCTATCCATTTTCAACTTTCTATTGCATTCTAAACAGTGTCTCATAAGAATAAATAATAATCATCAAATAATGATTATTATTTTTACACTATCATATTTCTAAATTTTTATCACTTTATCAGACCTATTGAAAAAAGATTTTTTGTCATCGGTGGTTATAATGATTCCAATTTTATAATTTCCTTTTTTTATTTTTTCTTTCTTTAACGTTAGTTTGAAACCTGAATTGTCATAATTAAAATCATCATTAAAATAAGCTGTCACATCAGGGCGATTAACGTTATTGACATCAATTGCATAAATATTATTTTCACCTTCTAATACTAATTGAATTTTAGAGTTTACAGCAGATTTATTTGCTTTAAATGCCCAACCAATTACATAAATTAAATCGTCCTCTTGAGAAACCAGCTCAACATTATGTTTTATTGTTTCTGAAAACTCTGGAAGTGATTTTAAAAGTTTTACTTGGACTTGCTTTTTAATTTCAATCATTTGTTGATTTGCAGATTGAAATAAAATAGCACCTTCAGATTCAATTCCTAACAAAATCGTGTAATTCCCTGATTCTAATTTATCAGTAAAAAAAGAAGTCATAAAACCTGCATCTTTTAATTTTTCATTTTTAAAATGTCCTGAAACATCTAATCTTTCTACTTTGTTTGTTTTAAATAAATAGGATTTATCATGGCTTGTTAAAGCAATTACGACAGCATCTTTAGTACTATCTAAACTATTTTTATGAAAAGCCCAACCTTGAGCATTTATCACATTATTGTTGAAAGTAAAATTTTCAAGATTAAACTGAATTTTATTTTCAGAAATATTAGGGCTATCAATGATTTGCACTTGACTCAAATTATTTATTTTACTAAAAATAGAGTCTTCCTTTTGCAACTCAACTTCACTAAAAAGATGATCTTTCATCTTGGTATTTTCTTTTGAATATAGGTAATAAAAACCATCCAAAAAGCCAAGATGAACTTGCTGTCTATAAATCAAAGTGTTAAAATCAGCCAGATTTTGAGGTGTAATTACATACAAATCATTGTTATTAATAATTCCTGATGCAATATTATATTTAATTCTTTGTTGATAAATTACATTTTTATCTCCAGATTCGCGAGCAACATATCCATTGGTTATGGGTAAATTACTTTTCAATGCAATAAAACACCAATCTTGGTAATCTGAGTTGTACCCTAAACTATTGTTGTAAAGTGGATACGTTATTATTTTATCAAAGTTAGATGAAATTGCGGTCCATTTTTTTTCGTTTAAAGGCTGGATTTCATAATTTCCAAATGCAAGATTTTTGTTGAAAAATAGTTTAATATCATAAAATTGTACAATCGTGATTAGTAAAAGTAATGTCACTTTAATTGATTTGTGAATTTTTATTTTGATGAATACTATAATAAAAAACAAAATTATTGTGTAATAAAAAATCCAAACAAACCTTCCACTTGCTCTAAAAATATTTCCAAGTTTAATGATTATGCCAGGTAACTGATATTCAAATAACAACGTTTGATGAAAGGTTACTTTATTGGAAATAGCAAATAATAAATAGGCAATAAGTAAAATTAAAAATGGAAAAAATTTGTAATATTTTTTTATTTCAACTTTATTTTTAATTACTAAAAAAATAAAAAATAGGAAACTTAACGATAAAAATATCATTAATCCCAAACCTAAATAAGCATATCCTTCATATTGACGAACATTATAAGAATCTAATGCTATAAAGAAAGACGACCATCCGCTAGAATTAAAAAACGAGTTTAGATTAAGTCCATAAAGCCCATAACTGCTTACAACCTCGATATTTTTATTCCCTGAGAATGTTATCATACCAATTATATACCAACTAAATAAAACTAAAGCAACACCAATGGCATTATAGGCAAGCATTTTCTTGAAAGAAATTACCTTGTCAAAAAAATAATTTTTAAAAGTTAGTATCAAATTGAAACCAAAAACCATTAGAAATAAATACGGATTTATCAAAGCACTTACTAAAAGAAGTATGAGTTGTTTTTTGTTTATCAGATCAACATTTTTTTTTGAAGGTGTTAGTAAATAAAAATAAATTGAAGCTACAAGCAACCATTGTGCGCAAAGTGCGGGATGAATTCCTCTATACATCAATACTGGATTGAATGAAATCAGAAGAACTGATAAAATAATTAATGCATAATTATTGGTGAATAGGTTTAGGAGCTTAAAAGTAAAATATCCCATCAATAAATGACATGATAAAAACCAAATTCCAAAATATTGAAATGTTTCAGGCAATAAAAAAGAAATTGATTTGAAAAATATTGCCAATAAAGGAATCGAATCTGTAAAACCTATATTGGTACCTTCAGGAAAATTGTAGTTTTCAATTTTACCAATTGGAAAATGCCAAGGTTCATTTTGAAAATACGCCCAACCTAAATAGTGCTGTCCCCAATCATGATAAACTGACATTAACCAATTAATATTGCTAGGCAAAATAATCTGAAAGCCATAACTTAAATGAAATAGTATTAAAATAAATACTAAAGATAAAATCAGGTTTATTGTTTTATGATTTTTGAACATAATCAATACTTTCTATAAAATCTAAATAGGTTTTTGAATTTGGTACCGTAATATTTTTTCGAGAACTGAGTTGTAGTAATAATACAATCAAAGTTACTGTAAATAATTGCAATATGATTCCAGTTAAAACCAATGTTAAACTTGATGCCCAACCAGGAATCGCATTTGTTGTAAACAATTTTTGATATAAAATATATACAATAGAAGATGCACAAAGCAAAATTCCATAGAGTGTAAATTTTAAAATTCGCAGTGAAAGGAAGTCAAAATAAACAGAAATTGAACTCAACCCATGAATCGTAAGATTGTAAAAATTCATTTTTGATACCCCATGAAATCTTTTTCCTCTGTCTAACAAAACTCGATCATAAGGAATTTTTGATTGAATGACTCCTCCAGAAAAATGATTCCATATATTATTTTGATAAATTACTTTTGATAAAAGTGATGCTGGAATTGCGCTAAAATTTCCAAAATTTATTTTTTGCCCAGTAAATAATTTAAATATTTTTTTATAAACAAGATACCAAAACTTGAATAACAAAGATTCTTGTCTTTTTTTTCTTTGGGCAAAAATAATTTTTTTATCATTTTGATTTTCAGCTTTTTCGAGCAACAAGATAATATCTTCAGGCTTATCTTCGCCATCACAATCCATCACAACCACATAGTCTTTTTCTTCAATTTCATTGTAGATATATTGAAGTCCTGTAGCAATTGCTCTTTGATGTCCAATATTTATTTTTAGATTTAAAATCGTAATATCCACAGAAGATTTATTGAAACTTTTCTCTTCACTCGAACCATCATTAATGGCAATTACCGAAAAATAAAATCTATGAGCTTGTTTTATTTGGAGTTTTTCAAGATAAGAAATGAGAACTTGAAAACTCTCCCAATCATTATAAACAGGTGTTAAGCAGTAAATTTTTTTCATTTCATAGCTTTTTTGTCAATTTTAAAAAAAAGGAAAAATCGATTATTTTAAAATTAATCACTTTATTTTTTATTAAAAAATATCTTGAAATGCATCTTTTAACTCAAAATGCTTAAACTGTTTCAAAAATGTATCTTTTTCAGAAAGTATAATATCTTCTACCTTTAATTTCCAATCAATGTTTAAATCAGAATCATTATACATCACTCCATCTTCTGCTTCAGGACAATAATAATTATCACATTTGTAAGATACGATTGTATCATTTTCCAAAACCGAAAAACCATGCAAAAATCCTCTAGGTATAAATAATTGTTTGTGGTTTTCACCAGATAATTCAACAGAGATGCTTTTTCCATAAGTTGGCGAACCTTCTCTTACATCTACAGCAACATCTAATATTTTACCTTTTACAACTCTTATCAGTTTAGCTTGCGCATGTTTTCCTCTTTGAAGATGAAGACCTCTAACAACTCCATACTGCGAGAGGGATTGATTTCCTAAAACAAAATCAATCTGTAATCCTGTCTTTTCTTGAAAGCCTTTTTTATTGTATTCCAATAAAAAATAACCTCTTTCGTCTTTAAAACAGGTTGGGTCTATTACAAAACAACCTTTTAATTTAGTTTCTATTACTTTCATAATATGCATAACAAATTTTTTCCATAACCACTTTTTAATAATGGCTTGGCTAGTTTTTTTAATTCCTTTTTTTTGATTAATCCGCTTTTGTATGCTTCTGCTTCAATAGAACCTATTTTTAATCCTTGTCTTTCTTCAATAAGCTGAACAAATTGACCTGCTTGAATAAGGCTTGTAAATGTACCCGTGTCAAACCAAGAAGTACCTGTCTCTAATATTCTAACAGATAATTTTCCAGCTTTTAAATAGGCATTGTTCACGTCTGTTATTTCTAGCTCACCTCTTTTGCTTGGTTCAATATTTTTAGCAATTTGAATGACCTCGTTATCATAAAAATAAATTCCTGGAACAGCAAAATTAGATTTTGGTTCTTTCGGTTTCTCCTCAATAGAAATCACTTGTTTCTGTTTATTGAATTCAACAACTCCATATCTTTCAGGATCATCAACATGATAGGCAAAAATAATTCCACCATCAGGATTTGTGTTCTCTTTTAATAAATTTGACAATCCTGTTCCATAAAAAATATTATCCCCTAAAATAAGTGCAACTTTGTCGTTTCCAATAAATTTTTCGCCAATCAAAAAAGCCTCAGCCAATCCATTTGGATGTTCTTGAACTTCATATTCAAAATGACAACCTATTTTGCTTCCATCTCCTAATAATTTTTCGAAAAGTGGCCGATCTTGTGGCGTTGTAATGATTAATATTTCAAAAATTCCCGCAGAAATTAACGTTGAAATTGGATAATAAATCATTGGTTTGTCATACACAGGCATCAATTGTTTACTCACAGAAATCGTGAGTGGATGCAATCTTGTTCCTGAACCTCCTGCCAAAACAATTCCTTTCATAAGCTATTGTACTTTTTTAAATACCATTTTATTGTATTTTTAATTCCTGTTTCAAAATTTTCTGTTGCTTCCCATCCCAATTCTCTTTTGATTTTTGATGCGTCTATGGCATATCTAAAATCATGGCCTAACCTATCTGTAACAAACGTAATTTGTTCTTTATAAGAATTCTTTTTAGGAATAATTACATCTAAAATAGCGCAAATTTTTTGGGCAATGTTCAAATTATTTTGCTCACTATCTCCACCAATAGTATAGGTTTCGCCTTTTTTCCCTTTTTGAAAAACCAATTCAATTGCTGAGCAATGATCTAATACAAACAACCAATCACGAATATTTTTCCCATCACCATAAATAGGAATATTTTCTCCTGAAATTGCCTTTCTAATAATGGTTGGAATCAACTTTTCATCATGCTGTTTTGGCCCGTAATTATTGGAGCAATTTGTTGTCACAACATTCATTCCATAGGTGTGAAAATAACTTCTTACTAAAAAATCTGAAGAAGCTTTTGAGGCACTGTAAGGACTATTTGGCGCATACGGAGTTTTTTCCGAAAAATAGCCTGTTTCTCCCAAAGTTCCATAAACTTCATCTGTCGAAATATGATGAAAACGGGCATTTTCCAATCCCTTTTTTGGTTGGTTTGCATTTTCTATCCAATAATTTTTTGCAACATCCAACAAAACAAAGGTGCCAAAAATATTGGTTTTTATAAATTCATCCGGATTTTTAATTGAATTGTCAACATGCGATTCTGCCGCAAAATGAATCACCGATTGAAAATGGTATTTTTCAAAAAGATTCGTTACCAAATCTCGCTCGCAAATATCACCCTTTACAAAAATATATCTTTCGTTATCAATAACTTCACTTAGGTTTTCGGTATTTGCGGCGTACGTTAATTTATCCAAATTTACTACCTGAAAAGTTGGATTTCTTTCCAAAAAATAAGGTATAAAATTAGATCCAATAAAACCTGCTCCACCAGTTATGAGAACTGTTTGCATTTTTTACTTTTTATAGTGGTTTAGGAAATTGTTTAATTTTACTAGCAGTAGGAAAAAAATCATGATAAAAGCTCCTAAACCCCCTAATTGAAAAACATAATTTTTTGTGACTCCTTTAATTTCATATCCTACAGGTTGAAAGTTTGATATTACATTAATCACCTCGTATTTATTGGACTTTTCTTTTGCAATTTCTCTCAAATCTATGTTGATTTTTCTGCCGGTTTCAAACAGTTCTATTTCTTTGGTAGTTTTTTTATCGCCTCCTAAATCAATGTTGGTTCCGGAAGTTACTTTTTTAGCTTCATCCAACATCACCTGCATATATACTTTTCGTAGAGAATCTATTTGAGACAAGTTTTCTTTATAAACGGAATCTGTTCTATTTAAATTTTCGTTAGTTAATTCTTTTAATCGATTGAAATACTTATTTTTAACAACTGAAGAAATGATTACATCATCCAACTTATCAAAAACATCACTTTTCTCAGCAGTTACAATAACTTTATGAATTTTATAATCAAAATTGGTAAATGCTGCTTTAAATTTAACAAATTCGTAACTTTTGATGGTTAGCGTATCTACAGATAATATCAAATCATCATAAGCATTGATGATATCTTTTTCATTTTTTACAGGTTCAATAGTAAACTTTTTAAGAGAAGCTGCCTCTTCTTTCGTCAAATTAAACGTTTCTTGTAATTTTAAAGTGTCTTTTTGTTTTACCAAATCATTGTAGTAATTCACGTTATTATACAACTGTAAACTACTTTTGAAATTGGGTTCAATCAACAACTCAGAGGCGTACTTTTTGGGAGTAGTAACTTCTAAAAAAACACCCGCTATCAATCCAATTAGAGTTGCAATTCCAATTTTTACACTGTTTTCCTTTACAAAAATTAAAAATAAAATAATTAAATGAAAAAGTCCTTTGAAAATACTTCCAAAAAAGTTGAAAAACTTAGAAAATCCTCTTCCAATAATAACAAATAACGATCCTAAATCTACTTCCTCGTCGTTACTTTTTTGTGGTTGGTTTGTTGACATTTTATGCTATTTGTTGCTAGTTGGTTATAAAATTTGTTCTAAAATTTTTTGTGTGATGGCATACGTTGGCACTACTCCTGTCATTCCTAAACCGCCTGAAGCCAATGTTGCTCCGGTTTCAATAGGATTATCTGAGGCGTAATAAGCATATCTTACTTTCACATTTTCTGAAATATTTCCTCTAATTTTTGAGGCAGACTGAATTGCTTTTTGATAATGAGCGCCTTCCATTTCTAGACCGATTACATTCCAAGTGGATTCGTGAAAGAATTTCAATAAATCTCTATTTTGAAGGGATGTTCCTAAAACAGTAATCATAGCTCCATCATAAACTTTTACTCCAAATCCTTCTAAATCTTCTTTTGAAAGTTCATTTTTAAAAGGATAATTATCAGCAGTTCCTTCAAAAATATGAGAAGAAGGAATCATAATATCCCCTTTTCCTCCTTCCAAAATCCCTGCTTTTCCCATAATTGAAATCGATTTTACATCTAGATGGATTTTATTTTCTCCTTCTTTATATGGTTTTAACAATTCGTCCATGGTTTCAAATGCTTGTTCTCCAAAAGCATAATCCATTACAATAATCACTGGATTTTCATTCAAAGAATTTATTTTTTGAAACGATGAAACATCGAAATTTATTTTATCAGTATCAATAATTTGTACATCAATATTTGTTCCTGAAGTATCATCAATAGAAATCAAACCATTTTCGGTAGCAAAATCCTTTACTTTATTTTGTAAAGGTTTGCTATCAGCATTGCTCAACAACCTAAATAATTCAAATCCTTGGTTATTTTCAGCTTCATCTGGCAAAGCATTTTTTGCATACATTGAATTTAAAACACTATGCATATTTGCGCTAATGATATGAATGGGTCTTTCCAATAATTGTGCGTCTCTTAGCGTTTGTTTTATGCGATCTGCCCAAACTTCGCCATAAATATGATGTCCTATTTCTTCAATCAAAACCGAACTAAAAATAATGGTTCGTTTTTTTGATCCCAAAATTTCATTTATGGCCAATTTTCCTAACCAGTAAATCAAATTGAAAAATTTATGGGGGTTTTGTGCTGTTGAAAAAGTTGTGTAAACTTCAGAAACTTCATCAAATGTGCGTCCTAAAATATTTCCCAAATGAACAATCAAAACTTCTTTTTCTTTCTCAGAAATTGGTTTTTGATGTAAAACAACGTCTTCTAAATAATCCCATTCTCTGACATATTCTTCTCCTTCATTGATTACAATTCGTCCAAATATTTTGTGAGATTCAATGAAAAGAAAGGTTAAATGAGTCAAAATATCATAAATTTCAGATCTTCCTCTGGTAATCTCAATATTCATTTGGTCTTTGTCAATTCTGTAGCAATTTCGCCTTCTTTTTGGGGGAATTATTGCTTTAAAATGAGAGTTTTTATAACCTTCATCCGTTGTTAAATTGATAAATTGACATTCTTCAATTCCTTCTGGCAAACGTTCAATAACATACACCAAACCATTCAATTCCACCCGATCTTCACCAATAGAACCATAGATTTCTGGTCGCAATAATAACAACGATTTTCGTAAAGTTTCTCCTGAAATTCCCATGGGTTTATAAAAACCTCTGGTGAATAAATGTCGCATAGTAATGTATAATTTTTCTATGGCATTTGTTGATTCTTGGGCTCTCGTTCTTTCTATGTTTCTAATTGGTTTCATGGCGCTTATTTGGGGTTCAAAGATAAAATTATTTGCCAGATAAAATTTGACTGTATTTTTTGCTGTTTTGAAGCAATTTAACTGCCTCTAAAATAGCTTGATCATTTTTTAAATGATGTTGATAAACACCTTCTGAGTAGTAATAATTTCTGATAATTTGCGATTCAATAACTGGAATAATAATATCTTGATTATTCGTAATTTCTTTGATTTTATCATAAAACAACTGTTGCTTTATTTTTTCATATTCTTTCGAAATGGCTTCACTTTTTGCTACTTGATAAGCTTCTTTAAATAATTTTTCTTGTTTGATGACAAATGTAGTATCCGTGGCTAAAAATTGGGTAAATTTTTTAAAATCAGAAGTTGTAAAATGATATTTTTCTAGGGATGGAATACTTGGATTTTTATGAAAAAAATCTATCCCAAAATTAAAAATCGCTTTCGATTCGAGCAATGTTTCTGTGGCTTTTGATTTTATGGATGTTGCCATTTCAACATCGGGCAAAACGCCTCCACCATCAAAAACAGTTCTGCCTTTTTCGGTTTTAAATGTATTGATTCCCTTGTCAGAAAACTTTGGAACAATACCAGTTTTTGAATCTCTATTTGTATAATCTAGTTCCTGAATACAACGACCACTTGGCGTATAATATTTGGAAATGGTAACTTTTAATTGCGTTCCATAAGTGAGTTCGCGATAACGTTGCACCAATCCTTTTCCAAACGAACGTTCGCCTAAAATTACTGCTCTGTCATAATCTTGCAAAGCGCCACTCAGAATTTCTGATGCAGAAGCTGAGCGTCTATTGATCAAAACAACCATAGGAATTTCCAAATCCAAAGGTTCTTTAGAGGTTTTATAAGTCGCATTCCAGTTTTTCACTTTCCCTTTGGTTGATGTGATTATTTTTCCTTTTTCAATAAAGAAATTTGAAATATTAACAGCTTCCATCAATAATCCTCCAGGATTTGATCGCAAGTCAAAAACAAGCTTTTTCATGCCTTTTTTCTTTAATTCTCTGAAAGCATTTTTTACTTCAGTAGATGCTTTTTCATTGAATTCGGTCAACACAATATACCCAGTTTCTGAGTCAATCATTTCAAAAAAGGGCACTGGATTTAACAGTACTTTTTCTCTGGTGATTTCTTTTTGAAAGATTTTTCCTTGACGATTGATTTCAACCAACAATTTACTTTCTGGAATTCCTTTTAAAAACATCGATAATTGCTCAATTTCTATATTTTTCAGGGATTGATTATCAACTGAAATAATTATATCACCAGGTTTTAATCCAATTTTATCTGCAGAAAATCCTTTAAAAACTTCTTTAATTTGAATGCCTTCTTTGGTATAAAAAACATTGATGCCAACACCACCATATTCTCCTTCTCTTCTGATTTTTGCATTTTCAACATCTTGTTCTGAATAATAATTTGTGTAAGGATCAAGCGTATTTAAAGTGTTTTTAATCGCTTTTTCTGTCAATTCAGCAGCATTGATTTCGTCAACATAATACATGTTTAACTCTTTGAAAAGCGTATTGTAAATTTCAATTTGCTTGGCAACTTCAAAAAAGTTTGATTTGAATGAAAAGAACAAAAAAATCATTCCAATCAATCCGATTGCGAAAATTTGTTTTTTTAGATTATTGTTTTTCATTTGTATTTTTCGTTTCTTTCAATAATAATTGTAATAAAATTGTCATTTTTGAATACATTTCTTCAAACGAAATTTCTTCTTTCCCAATGTATGAAATCATACAAATAGTTGGTTTTTCTAATTTCGTATATAGTATTTCTTTCCGTAAACGATAGGTTTCGCGCAATAATCTTTTCAGTCGATTGCGATCTACAGCTCTCTTAAAATTTCTCTTCGGCACTGAAAATCCCGCCTGCATAGGAAATGTTGACGTGTGCGAAGTTTGCAAAAAAACCATCCGTAAAGGAAATTTTTTTACAGACTTTCCTTCAGCAAAAAGTTTTTCTATCAGCTTTCTACTCTTTAATCTTTCGAGTTTTCCTAAAGTCAATTTCATTGCAACAAACTTAACGAGACTTTTGCCAAAAAAAAAGTTCAAACGCACTGAAAATACAAAAAATATGTAAAAAAGATAAATTCGTAAAAACTTAATTATTTTATTCTTAAAAAAAGGGGATTTTTTTTAGAGATTTCAATAAATTTGCACTAAAACTGAGTAAAATTTAATAGATGAAAGCAGATTTATTTCAAGCACCTGATTATTACAATATTGATGATTTGTTAACAGACGAACATAAACTGGTCAGAGAAGCTGCTCGTGGTTGGGTAAAACGTGATGTATCACCGATTATTGAACACTATGCACAAAGAGCTGAATTCCCAACACAAATCATCAAAGGTTTGGCTGATATTGGGGCTTTTGGACCTTATATCCCAGAAGAATATGGTGGCGCAGGATTAGATCAAATTTCTTATGGATTGATTATGCAAGAAATAGAGCGTGGAGATTCTGGAGTGCGCTCAACAGCTTCTGTGCAATCATCTTTGGTAATGTATCCAATTTATAAATTTGGAAATGAATCACAACGAAAAAAATATTTACCAAAATTAGCTTCAGGCCAATGGATGGGTTGTTTTGGATTGACAGAGCCAAATCACGGATCAAATCCGGGAGATATGGAAACGAAATTCAAAGATATGGGCGATCATTATTTATTGAATGGCGCAAAAATGTGGATTTCAAATGCGCCTTTCGCACAAATTGCGGTAGTTTGGGCGAAAAGTGAGACAGGAAGAATTCATGGTTTGATTGTTGAGCGAGGAATGGAAGGATTTTCAACACCAGAAACACATAACAAATGGTCTTTGAGAGCTTCAGCAACAGGCGAATTGATTTTTAACAATGTCAAAGTTCCAAAAGAAAATTTATTACCCAATAAATCTGGTTTGGGAGCACCTTTAGAATGTTTAGATTCTGCGCGATTTGGAATTTCTTGGGGTGCCATTGGTGCTGCAATGGATTGTTATGACACGGCTTTGCGATATTCAAAAGAAAGAGAACAGTTTGGAAAACCAATTGGTCAGTTTCAATTGCAACAAAAAAAATTGGCTGAAATGATTACCGAAATTACCAAAGCACAATTGTTGGCTTGGAGATTGGGTGTTTTAAAAAACGAAGGAAAAGCAACTTCTGCACAAATTTCGATGGCAAAACGAAATAATGTGGCAATGGCAATCAATGTTGCAAGAGAAGCAAGACAAATGTTGGGTGGCATGGGAATTACAGGCGAATATTCAATAATGCGTCACTCAATGAATCTTGAAAGCGTAATTACTTATGAAGGAACTCATGATATTCACTTGTTAATCACAGGTTTAGATATCACAGGATTGAATGCTTTTAAATAATTTTAAAATATTTTTAAACAATAATAAAAGTCTGAGTAAGTAAACTCAGACTTTTTATTTTTTTGGTTTATCGTTATTCATCAGCATAAAAACTGCTGCTACCAATCCAATTACAACTAGCACAAAAATACCAATCATAACTGTGCCATTGAGCCAAGAAACCAATGGAAGTGTTAAGATTTGTGACATTTATTTAAAATTTTTATCAAAAATAATAAATTGAAGTTTGTTGTTTTATGACAAAAATCAGTTTTAAAAATGACAGAAAATTATTTTTTTATTCCCAACTTTTGAAGAATAATTTCCATCAAACACCATTTCGTAAAAGCAGACTGTAAAATGTTTGCACCAATAAAAACGGTAAACCAAATCCAATTTTCATTGACATAGACCGTTAAAACGACACTTAAAAGAATTAAAGTTCCTACGATTGCTCTAAAATATTTGTTCAACATACTATTTATTTTTATTTAAATTGATTTTTCTATGGGTAAAACAACCGCCTTTATTGGGTTGTTGGTTTCTAAATTTTTATTGAATTCTTTGATCAATTCAAAGAGTGAATCAATCAGTTCCTTGTCTGTAAAAGAAAAAAACATGGTTGATTCATTGCCTTCTTTTTTGCTTCCAAACCAATTTGGAGTTACCAAATAACCGTTTGAAGACTTATACCCATCAATAGTTGATTCGCTAAAATTCTCGATATTGGCTTTTTTAAAAAGTTTCAAAATATCATTGTGAAACTCCTCTACTGCTGTTACGATTACTAATTTCATATTATTTATTATTTATAATTCTTTTTTTCAATCATGTAATACACCAATGGCACAACCAACAGTGTCAATACTGTTGATACAATAGTTCCTCCCATCAATGAAATTGCCAATCCTTGAAAAATTGGGTCAAACAAAATCACAAATGCACCAATGACAACAGTTCCTGCAGTTAATAAAATAGGCGTTGTTCTTACAGCTCCAGATTCTATGACTGCTTGTTTTAGAGGAATTCCCTCTTCCAATCGAAGGTTGATAAAATCGATTAATAATATCGAGTTTCGCACCATAATTCCGGCCAAAGCAATCATTCCAATGAATGACGTTGCTGTAAAAAATGCACCCATCATCCAATGTCCTAAAATAATTCCTATCAGTGATAATGGAATTACAACCATCATCACAACTGGTGCTTTAAAGTTTTGAAACCAAGCTACAATTAAAATATAAATCAAGATAATAGCTCCTAAAAATGCGATTCCCAAATCTCTAAAAACCTCAAGGGTAATTTGCCATTCTCCGTCCCATTTTATAGTATAATCATCTTCAAAATTTGGCTGACCTAAATACATTTCATTGAGTTTATAGCCTTTTTGTAACGGAATTTCTTGAAGCCTTTTATCCATTTCTAAAATCGCATACACAGGACTTTCCAATTCTCCAGCCATATCTGCCATTACATAAACCACTCTTTTTTGGTTTTTTCTGAAAATACTTTTTGCGGAAATAGTTTCTTGAATGTCAACCAAATCAGAAATTGAAACCAAATTTCCTTGTTTCGATTTTATTTTTAATTGAGAAATATCTCTGATAGTTGATTTTTCATTTTCATCCAAAGCTAAAACCAGATTTATTTGGTGAACAGCATCTTCATCATATAAAGTTGTGATAGGCCTGTTAGACAAAGCCATATTCATAGTATAGGCAATTTGTTGAGGCGCAACACCATACAACATCGCTTTTTCTTTATCAATCACAAATTGATACTCAGTTTGATCTGCTTCAACCATCCAATCAACATCTACAACATCGTTGGTATTATTTAAAATATTTTCAACATTTCTGGCAATTTTGATTTGTTCATTATAATCAGGTCCATACACTTCAGCCACAATTGTTGACAAAACTGGTGGTCCAGGTGGAACTTCGACTAATTTTACATTAGCATTGAATTTTTTTGCAATTTTCTGAATGTCTGCTCGCAACGATTTTGCGATATCATGACTTGACTTAGAACGATTTTCTTTATCAACCAAATTCACTTGAATATCAGCCATATTGCTTCCACCACGCAAATCATAATGACGCACCAAACCATTGAAAGTAATAGGGGCAGAAGTGCCTACATAGTTTTGATAATTCACCACTTCAGGTCTTGTTGCTAAATATTGTGAAATTTCTTTGGTAACCACAGTAGTTCTCTCAAGAGTTGTTCCTTCTGGCATATCAATCACCACTTGAAACTCATTTTTGTTATCAAAAGGCAGCATTTTTACAGCTACTGAATTGGTAAAAAATAAGACGAACGTTAATAATAAAATTCCAAAAGTTCCTCCTAAAAAAATCCAACTTTTGGTATTGCTTTCTAATAAAGGACTTTCTAGCTTGTGATATATTTTATAAATAAAAGTTTCCTCAATTGGTTTCTCTGGTTTTGGTTCAACGCCCTTTTTATCATTCTCAATCAAGAAAATATATCCTAAATAAGGCGTAATTGTCAAAGCCACAAAAAGAGATAAAATCATTGCAATTGAAGCTCCAATAGGCATTGGTGCCATATAAGGCCCCATTAATCCTGATACGAAAGCCATAGGCAATACAGAAGCAATCACTGTAAAAGTTGCTAAAATTGTTGGATTTCCTACTTCGTTAATCGCATATAAAGCTGCTTGTTTAAAAGGCAATCGCTTCATTTTGAAATGCCTATGCATATTTTCAGCAATAATAATGGAGTCATCAACCACAATTCCTGTTACAAAAACTAAGGCAAAAAGGGTGATTCTATTTAGGGTATAATCAAGCATGTAATAACTCAATAATGTCAATGCAAATGTGATTGGCACTGATAAAAACACCACCAAACCTCCACGCCAACCCATAGCTAACAATACCAAAAGAGTCACTGCAAATATTGAACCTATCAAGTGCAACAACAATTCTGAAACTTTGTGTGATGCTGTTTCGCCATAATTTCGGGTGATTTCAACATGTACGTCATCAGGAATTAAAGTGGAGCGTAAATGTTCTACTTTGTTAATAATAACATCTGAAATATTCATGGCATCAGCCCCTTTTCTTTTGGCTACTGAAATCGTTACTGCTGGATATTCTGAATTGAATTGAGACGATTTTTCGCTTGCTTTTCCAAATCCTAAACTCACATAATTTTTTGGGACTTCTGGTCCGTCAATTACTGTTGCAATTTGTTTCAAATAAATGGGTTGATTTTGCTGCACACCAACCACCAAATTTTCAACATCTTTGGCACTTTCTAAAAATTTGCCAGTATTCACAATAAATTCGGTGTCATTTTTATCAAAACTTCCTGAATTTAATTGGGCATTATTGGCATTAATCATTTCAGAAACTGATAAGAAATCCAAACCTGCAGAAGCTAATTTGTCTTTATCCAACACCACACGTACTTGACGCTCTCTACCACCAATTTTGTGAGTTACAGCAACATCATTTACTTTTTTGATTTCTGCTTCCAATTCTTGAGCCATTTGACCCAATTGAAAATCATCATAATTTTCGCTCCACAAAGTCAATCCTAGCATGGGAACATCATCAATAGCTCTTGTTTTTACCAATGGAAACGTAACACCTTTTGGCATTTGGTCCATGTGTTTGTTGATTTCGTTGTACAATTTTACAAACGAACGCTCAATATCTTCACCCACATAAAATTGAACAATAACCATTCCTTGCTCTTTCATCGAAGTTGAATATACATACTCAACACCTTTGATATTGGAAATCAATTTTTCCAATGGTTTTATAACTCTTGATTCTACTTCTGTAGGACTTGCACCAGGATATCCTACAAAAATATCTGCCATTGGCACATCAATTTGCGGTTCTTCTTCACGCGGAATTAGAAACGAGCTGTACACGCCAATGACCATAAAAACAATCATCAACAGCACTGTCAGCTTCGAATTCATAAAAACTTTGGCAATTTTGCCTGCTAAACCTTCTTTCATATTCTGCCCCTCTAACTCCCCAAAGGGGAGAAATTTTACGGGTTATTTTTAGTTAATTAATTATTTTATATTAAATTTTTACTGAAAACTGAAAAATGTTTACTGAACACTCACTTTAGCTCCATTAAACAATTTCCCGTTGGCTGAAACAATATAACTTTCGTCAGCATTCAAGCCAGATAAAACTTCTACTTGATTTCCAACCGTTTTTCCTAGAGTCAACCAACGCAACATGGCTGTATTGCTTTGACTCACAGTATAAACTCCTGATAATTGTCCGTTTGAAACAATCACATCCTTTGGAATTAAAATACTATTTGATTTTGTGTTTTTAGCAATTGGAAACTGAACAGTTGCAAACATTCCTGATAAAATAGCAACCTCTGATTTTGTTAAACCAATTTTTACCAAAAACTGACCACCTGTATTTTTTGAAGAGGTACTCACTTCTTTCACAATTCCTTTCAATGTTTGATTGATGGATTTCACAACAACATCCACAGAAATTCCAGTTTTGATAGCCGCAATTTCTGATTCAGGAATCATTGCCATCACTTCAAAATTTCCGGGCGATTCTAAAGAAATTAAAGGTTGACCTGGATTTGCCATATCGCCCTTTTCAATCATTTTTGCAGTAACAACACCACTAAAAGGTGCTGTAATATTGCTATAGGCAAACTGAGAATTGATTTCGTTTTTCATCTGATTTGCAGCTTCCAAACGCGCTTTTGCCATTTGATAGTGAGCAGTTACATCATCAAACTCTTTTTGAGAGGCACTTTTATCAGCAAACAAGTTTTTGAATCGGTTATAATCTTTTTCAGCATTTTTAAAAGCAGCAGTTGCCTCTAAAATGCTGGCACTTAGTTGCGCTTTTTTGGCTTGTAAATCATCGTTATTAATAGCTACTAACAATTGACCATTGTTTACTTTATCCCCAACATTTACTGGAACATTTGTTACAAAACCCATCATTCTTGTGCTTAAAGTGGCACTTTTTTCAGACTGAATTTTTCCGCTTACTGATAAAAAAGGATTGTTCGAATTATTAGAAACTTGACTTACAGTTACAGAAATTGAGGGACTACTATCTGCAACATTTTTTTTATTTTCACTATCACAACTTGCTAAAAAAGCAGTTGCTAAAATTGATAATATGATTGGTATGTTTTTCATTTTAATGGTTTTTTATATGTAAACTTTGAACTTTAAATTTTGAATTTTGAACTTATATTGATTATTCTTTGGTTAAAAACTTTAGGTATGCTTGCGCATAATTATACTCGAAAATTGTTTGGTAATATTCCAACTGTTTTTGGGAAAATTGAGTTTCTGCAGCCAACAAATCCGTAGTTTTTTCCAAACCTTCTTTGAATCTGTTAGTTCTAATTCGCAAAGATTCTTCAGATTGCGTTAAGGCTAATTTTGACAGATTTAGTTTGTTTTCTGCATCCATCAACATGCGTTTTGCTTTATTCAATTCCAAGTTACTTTTAGAAAGATATTGATCGTATTCCAATTTTGATTTTTCAAATTCTGCCTTGCTTTTTTGAACTTTTCCAAAGCGTTTTGACCCATTGAAAAGATCCCAACTCAATTGAGCTCCAACCAAATAACCATTGGCATCTGCTTGAAAAATTTTGTTATCATACAATTCATAACTTCCAAAAGCATTTAGTCTTGGTAAAAAAGTCATTTTCTCAGCTTTGTTCATATCTCCGTAAGCATTTGATGCCAATTGCATTGCCTTGATATCACTTCTGTTTTCAGAAATTTTTGTGTCAATCATTGAAACCGTTTGAATATTTAATTCATCACTAGGAATGTATTGTACATAAGCTTCCTCATTCATTAAAAAAGATAAATAATTGGACGCATTTTGCACATTACTTTTCGCTTGTTGCAATTGATTTTGAACTTCTGTGACACGAACCTCTACATTCAACACATCAGCACGCTGCAAATACCCTTGCTTGAAACTATTTTCTGCCAATTTTTGATTTTCATTTGCAGCTTGCAACGCTTTTTCTAAGACTGTCACTGCTTTGTATGCCAATTGCAATTCCATATAAGCTTTTTCAACTTCAAAAACCAAATATTCCTCTGTTCTTTGAGTTTGTAAAGACATGGCTTTCATTTTTGATTTTGCTGCTTTTCGTTGATACACACCATCCATATTGATTAAAGGTTGCTCCACTTTAATGATTGTTGCAAAATTTTGTGTTTGCGTTGGATTGTTCAACAATGCAGGATTAAAATCTGCCTGAGTTAAAATCCCTTGATTCAACTTTGAACCAAAAGCCATCAAAGGATTTGTAGTGGTAAATCCTGTGTGACTTGCTGTGATGTTTGGTAAAAAAATAGCATTGGTTTGCCTATAATCTGCTTGTGCTTTATTGAATTCTTCAGCAGATATTTTTAGGGATAAATTGCGGTTTTTTATTTTTATAATTACCTCAGATTTATCAATGGAAATTATTTCTTGCGCATTTACTGGCAAGTATAAAATTAAAATTAAAACTGCGATATATTTCATATTGTATTTCATTGATATGATTTTTATTATAGCAAAATTAGGCTGAAAAAAAAGTGTAGTCAGTAACATATGTTACTTAGGATTTCAGTAAAAAAAACTGATTTTGAAAAATTAAAGAGGAAACATTTCATTATATTTACCATGTGAAAAAAGGAACTTTTTTAATTTCTTTATTTTTGAGTAGTCTGATTCTCTACAATACATTGAGAGTTTCAATTACTTATATCTATTATACAATTGACCCTATTGGTTTTGTTGAAAAATTGTGTGAAAATAAAGACACTCCAGAAATGCAGTGTAATGGAAAATGTCAATTAAAAAAAGTAACTGAAAGTAGTCAAAGTAGTGAAAAAACACCAGTTCAATTAATAGATTTTAAAGATTTATTATTATACAAAGAATCTTATTTATCATATTCAATTGTCTCTTTTTTTGAGAAAAATAAAACCTTATTCTCATATGCTAACAACTATGCGTATTTAAACTCAGATTCGAGTTTCCATCCACCACAAGTTTAGTTTTTTTTAGATTCAATTAATGAATCATTAAATAGATATGTATCAATTCGTTTAGGGTTTCATCCTTAAACTGAAGGTTCTTGTTATACACATATTAAAAATAAATAAAACTAAAATGAAACCATATTTTAAAAAAATAGCAATCTTACTGATTGCAACCATCGCTTTTGCATCTTGTTCAAAAGAGGTAAATGAAACAGAAATGAATGAATTAGAGGGATTAACTAAAATCAGAGAACTGTCAAATTCAACGCATACCATTGAATTGTACTCTAAAAAAGGAGAATTGACTCTAGGTTTTAATGAAATCAAACTTAGAATTTTAGATAATAGTTCGGATATTTTAGTAAAAAATGCGCAAGTTTCTTGGTTGCCTATAATGCACATGATGACAATGAATCATTCGTGTCCAAAATCAACCGTAGAAAAAGTGGCTGATGAAGGAAATTTATACGAAGGATATATCATGTTTCAAATGGCTGAAAATGTGTCAGAATATTGGGATTTAACAATCGATTATACAATTGATGGAGTTGATTACTCAATAACCTCTGAAATTAATGTTCTTGCAACTGACAAAAGAACTGTTAATTCATTTACAGGTTCTGACAATGTAAGATATTTAATTTCATATTTAGAACCAACTGAACCTAAAGTTGCCATTAACGACCTGAAAATTGGCGTTTGGAAAATGGATAATATGATGAGTTTTCCAATAGCAGATGATTATACAGTGAAAATTGATCCAAGAATGCCAAGTATGGGAAATCACTCATCACCCAATAATGTAAATGCAACTCAAAGTAGTGCTGGTGCTTTTTATGAAGGAAAATTATCATTAACAATGACTGGTTATTGGAAAATAAATCTTCAATTAGCAAAAGCGGATGGAACTATTTTGAAAGGAGAAGAAATTACAAGCACTGTCGAATCTAGCAGTATTTTCTTTGAAATAGAATTTTAATTTTATCAAAGGTCATTTTTTACCAATTTGACCTTTGGTTTAACCCTATGTAGATGAAAAATTTATCAACAGTGTTTTTGATATTTTTAAGTTTCGGTTTTTTAACCGCTCAAAACAAAGAAAAAGACACTACTAAAATCATACAACTTAAAGAAATTGTTTTGATAGGAAAAAAGGCTGCTACTTATCAAAAAGAAGCAAAGTCTTTGGGTACTATTGATGAATATCTCAACCAATCTTCACGCATCAATATGATAAAACGTGGTGCGTATGCTTGGGAACCAATCATCAATAATATGCCCACAGAAAGAACGTTGGTTACTATTGATGGTATGCGAATTTTTGGCGCTTGTACTGATAAAATGGATCCTATTACTTCGTATGTTGAAGTCACCAATCTTTCAGAAGCAGTTGTTCAAGATGGTCAATCAGGAAGCCTTTTTGGCAATACAATTGGTGGCTCAATAGACTTAAAAAGGAACAAAACAATTTTTGGAGAAAAAAAACTGGAAGTCCAGTTACAATCGGGATTTGAATCAAATAATAGCCAAAAAATATTGGGAAGTTCTGTCAATTTTAAAAATGAGATATTCTATTTTGATTTGGATGTAATGAGCAGAAATGCAGAAAACTATAGCGCAGCAAACAATCAAGAAGTATTGTATTCTCAGTTTAACAAACTCAATTTTTCCAATATTCTTGGTTTTCAGATCAAAGAAAATAAACTGATAGAAACTTCCATTATTTATGACAATGCAACTGATGTTGGTTATCCTGCATTGACTATGGATGTTTCATTGGCTAAAGCTCTCATAACATCCATAAAATATGAGGTGATTCCTAAAAATTCAATTATTGAAAATTGGGAAACCAAAATATATTTTAACACCATAAAACATGTAATGGATGACACAACTCGTCCAAATGTGCCCATTCATATGGATATGCCAGGTTGGAGTGAAACTTTTGGGTATTATTCTAAATTGAAATATCGGTTTGAAAAACATCATTTTTTAGTCAATTTGAATTCGTTTTACAATAAATCACTGGCTGAAATGACCATGTATCCCAATAATCCAAACGAAAACTTGATGTTTATGTTGACTTGGCCTGATGTACGAACTTTTTATAATGGGGTATTTTTAGAAGACACTTATGATTTAAGTCGCAATTCAAATCTAACATTGAATATTTCATTAGGAAGCCACATAAATACTGTTACTAGTGAATTTGGATTGGAAAGTTTGCAGATTTTTTATCCAGAAATGTCTGATACAAAAAGTAGGTTTCTAAAAAGTTTTGGTGCTAATTACCATTTTTCTAAGCTAGGATTTCACTGTCATTTTGGAGTTGCATATAGTGAACGAGCACCATCAGTTTCTGAAGGATATGGGTTTTATTTGTTCAATAGTTTTGATGGTTATGACAACATTGGAAATCCGAATTTGAAAAATGAAACAGCGATTGAGGGCAATTTTTCAATCGGATTGCAAAAGAAAAAATTTAGGATAAAAGCAAATGCTTCTTATTTTCATTTTTATGATTATATCATTGCTCACACAGACTTTAGTTTATCACCAATGACAATTGGAGCAAATGGTGTTCGTGTTTATTCGTCATTAGATACTGCAACAATTTTAAATACTAGTCTTTCTGTTGAATATTTTATCAATCAATTTTTTACTTGGAATGTACAAACGAGTTATGCAATTGGCAAAACCGATGACAATGAAAATTTGCCATTTATCAGTCCTTTAAGTTATATAAGTTCTTTGCGTTTCAAAAAAAATAAATTTACTAGTGAAATTAAATTGGTTGGAAATGCAACACAATCCAATTTCAATCCTGAATTTGGAGAAGATCAAACACCCAATTTTGCCATTTTAAATATCAATGCTGGCTATACATTTAAATTTGGAACCACAAAATTGATGTTGAAAACAGGAGTTGAAAATCTTTTTGATAAAAACTATTCAACGTATTCTGATTGGAATAATATCCCGAGAATGGGAGGGAATTTTTATGTGAATTTGAATTATGTATTTTAAAATTTATTCAAAAATCTAAATTAAAAAAGAGGACATTTCCAAAAAATGTCCTCTTTTCAATCTAAAAAACCAATCTAAAACGAAAATTAACCTTCGTTCACTTTTCTTGTACCTCCGTGACCACCAGCCACAATAACCAATATTTTGAGGCTTAAATAAATAAATTTAAAAAATTGAATAATGGGATTCATCATGATAAATCGTTGGTAATTTGATATTCTTTGTGTCATACTTTTATATTTTTAATTTTTATTTAGAAAGCTAATTACTTGAAACTATTTTACTCAGGAATTAACCACCAAAAAGGTCGCATTTTTGCTTTATAAATAAAAGCATAATGCAATGCCAATTTCAGCCAGTGACCAGCCAAACCAATTTCTCCAAAAGTTTTTCCCAATTGTCTTCCTTGAGTTTTTTGATATTTTTCATAATCAGGCACAATAGGAAAAGTGGTAATGCTCACGCCACTTCCTGACGTCATTCCATAGCCTGCAGAAGCAATACATGCAGCACCCATATTTCCCATACTTCCCTTATGATGCAAGGTTTCGTTGCCATTTTTTATGGTATCAATGATATTGTCTGCAACTAATTTTGCGGTAATTCCAGAAGGCATTCCTGTTCTTGGCGGAGCAGGAAAAATTTCAGTGCCATTTTTACTTTTTCTTGGTTTTGAAATTGTATGAGGTGGTGCAAATGCAATTCCTGGTGCAAAAATATTTTTATACGATGGATTTTGATAGGTTTCAGGCCAATCTTTCACAGACCATTGTTCGTAAGGTTTTGGACTATAATCAGCATCCACAATCATAAAACCTTTGAAAAGTTTTTCGGTAATCTCATTTTCGTTTTTGTCAAAAGCCTTAAAACCATGACCAGAAAACGAAGGAATCAACATGGCAAAATCATAAGTTTCTGATTTGTAATCACCTTCTAAATTTTCATAATGAGCAATTCCGTTTTCAATTTTGTTGACACCTGCACCCAAAATCCATTTGATATCTCTGTCTTCAAAAATCATTTCAACCATTTCACTTGATTTCATAGTCATGTTGCCATAACTCAATAGCATGCCATCCATCCCAAAATCACCTAATTGATATTCGTTTGAAATCCACGTAATTTCTGCCATTTCACGCACTTTATGTTTGCGTAATTCTTGTTCTACATTTAGAATATATTCAAAAGCAGCACCTTGACAAGTAGCTTTTGCATGCCCAGTTCCAATTAGTATTTTTACTTTTTTTCCTTGTTTCATCAACTCAATTTGAGATTTTAAACCTTGCCAAGCATGTTCAGCATGATTGTAAGTACACACAGAGTAAGTACTATTTTCACCCGGAATTAATCCTTCTGTAGCTTCAAAATTTAGTTTTGGCCCTGTGGCATTGATGAGATAATCATAGGTGATTTTCTCTTTTTGCCCTTTTTGTTCTCCAACAACATATTCAGCCAAAACATATGGTTTTTGTTCAGTTTGATCTCCTTCAGGATAAAAAGAAACGGCTTTTGCTTGTTTAAAATCGATTCCTTTTCTTTTGTATAAAGGTGCTAAGGGGAATAAAATTTGTTCAGATTTCATTCTACCAATTCCAACCCAAATATTGGATGGAATCCATTGATAATTACTATTTGGAGAAACGACTACAACTTCATGGTTTTTTGAAAGTTTTCTTCGTAAGTGAGTAGCTGCCACGTGACCAGAAATTCCGGCTCCTAAAATGACTATTTTTGACATAAGATTAATTTTGTCGAAAGGTAATTATATCAACAAAAATCTACAGTTACATTTGTTACATAAAATACTATTGATTGATGATTTTTTTCTGTACCACTTTTTCACCATTTTTAAAAAGTAAAATATATTCTCCTGCTGAATATTTTGACAGATTTACCTCAATTTTTTGTTGCCCAATAGATTTTTCTAGAACAGATTTATGCACATTTCTACCTAAAATATCTACAATTTCGATACTGCTTTTTTCGATATTAGGAACGTAAACTTCAATAGTAAAAACTTTATCAAAAGGATTTGGATAAACTTTTAATTGATAAATGTTAGAGGAATTTAATGAAACTTCATTAACAGTTAAAGCAGTTTTATTGATAAAAACTTTAAATATCAAATTGCTCGCTGAACTTTGTGTACCATTATTGATAAAGAATATATTTTCTTGCGTACTTTCAATTCCTCCAAAAATATATCCAATCAAGGTGGTTTCATTTGGCAATTTATTGACGTCCAAAATTTCATCATCCATATAAAAAGAAGAATTATGAATTGGAATAAATTCGGCTCCAGAACCAACCAAAGTTGGCATTTTGATGCCTAAAATACTTTCAAGCATATTACCATCACTAAACCTTGAAACTTTGCTGATGGTGTTTACAAAAGGAACGTTGTCATCGCGAATCAAATTGTTATTTGCATCCAATTTATACTGACTCATTCCTCCAAAAAACAAAGTGTGCATGGTGTTATTTTCACTATCAAAAACAGGAATTTTTGCGCTGTGATATTGACTTAAATATTGATTAAACGAATTATTCACAGTATAACCTGTTGAAGAAACATCCACGGTGTTTAACCAAGGTAAATTCACAGTATGTTGAAAAACGCCACTAAACATGGTAAATCCGCGAGAACCATCAGGAAAAATTTGAGGTGCCATGTTGTAATCTCTTCTGTGTAAATTATTACTATCTTTTTGGGCAGTATAATTCGTTATTGAGAGATTTGTACCATCATCAACAATTTGAAAAGTTCTGATTTCTTCAGTATAAATTTGTGTAAAACCTGTAGCATTATTTGGTCCTTGAGGATTGTACTTTCCTTTGAAATATTGTCCTCCACATAAATAAAAAACATCATTTAACAAGCCAAATTGACCTCCAGTAACTGCCAAATTTGGATTGGAAATTTGTCTGAAAAAAGAGGAAATTGATTGATTATTGATGACAGCATTTGCCAAAATATCAACATTTATTGCTGTTAATTTATCATAGGTAACATGATCATTTTGGCTTGCACTAAAACCATAACCACCAATAATATATAACGTATTTCCACGTTGAAAAAACTCTTGATTTGTAGCCTGCAATTGTTCATAAATTGATGCCGGCAAAACACTTAATGACGCACTCCAGATTTGATTATTGATAGGATCAACCACAAAAACGTATTTATTATTATCGTTTTCTAAAAAGGTCGAAAAAGGTTGCCTTTGATGCAATCCATCAATTCTACCACCAATAATAATCCATTTTCCATCCGAAGTTTTTCCCCAAGAAAATGAATGAACATTTGGTGCATTTGTGATTGTTAAAGGCTCGATTTGAACTGAAAATTGTTCTTGAGATTGCGTAAAATTAATACTGCAAAAAAGTAAAATCGATATTAAAAAAAATGATTTTTTCATCAGTTCATTATTTAGATTTACAAATTTCAGAAAAAAGAATTACGCTTACAGTTACAATAGTTACATAGCTAAATTTTAATAACTTGTATCATCCAAAGTCACTTTCCCGTTAAAGGTTTTATACAAGAATAAAAAATAGCCTGCTAAAAGTGGCGCTCCAATTGCCACAATAGTAAGCATGATTCCTAACGATTTTTGAGAAGAAGCTGCGTTATAAATCGTTACACTAAAATCTGAATTTATAGTTGATGGTAACAATACAGGATATAATTGAAATGCAACTAACATCAATAAAAAAGCCATTGTTAAAGACGAAAAAACGAGCGCTAGTGCATATTTTTTCTTAGAAACCAATCTTGGGACGTTTGCAACTGCTAAGAAAGATAAAATTGGCAATACAAAAAAAATGGGTTGTTCTTTGAAATTATCTGTTACACCTGGAATAAAAATCAATGTATATAAAGAGGTAATTGCAAAACTAACGATGAAAAATATCATCCCTCTTTTTAGTAAAAATGTCAGTTTTGAATGCAGGCGTCCTTCCGTTTTTAGGAGTAAAAAAATAGCACCTTGTGTCATAAAAATTGACAATGTAGTGAAGCCTACCATGATTGCATACGGACTTAGAAAAGCAAAGAAAATTCCACCTTTATAACTAAAATTTTCACCGATTTCAAATCCTTGCAAAATATTTCCTAAAACAACGCCCAATAAAAATGCTATTAATGTATTGGAAATAAAATAAATAATGTCCCAAGTTTTTCGCCACCAGAGCATTTTTTCAGCACTTCTAAATTTTATGGCTGATGAACGCAAAACCAATAAAATCAAAAATAACATAAATGGAATATACATCGCAGACAACATGGTTGCATACATGACAGGAAATCCTGCAAATAATGCACCACCACCTATAATTAACCAAACCTGATTCGCATCCCAAAGTGGGCCAACCGCATTAATCGCAATTCTTCTGCTCAAATCTTTTTTAAAGAACAAATGCCAAGCACCTGCGCCATAATCAAAGCCTTCCAGAATTGCGTAACCTGAAAATAATAATCCTACAACTAAAAACCAAAGTGTGGGATAATCTATGCCTAAAATTGTTTCCATTATATTTTTTTTAGCTGATTTCTAATTCGTTTTTAGTTTCATCAAAAGGGCCTTGTTTTATTTTTTTGTTTACAGAATACATGAAAAGTAAAAATAACAAAGCATAAACTATAAAAAATAAAATTAAAGAGAATAAAATTTGATTGGAAGACACTTCTTGTGAAAAACCTTCACTCGTTCTTAGATGTCCGTAAACAATCCAAGGTTGCCTTCCCATTTCTGCTGCAAACCACCCTGCCTGATTGGCAATTTGTGGTAACAAAACCGAAAAAGCAAAAATGCGTAACAACCATTTATTATCAAATAATTTTCCTCTCCACCATAAAAAAATGGCGTAAAAAGTGAGTGCAATTAAAAACATTCCAATAGATATCATGATGTGATAAAACTGAAAAACTGCATTTACTTGCGAAGGTCTGTCCTCTTTTGGAAAAGCATTCAAACCAGTTATTGAAGCTTCAAAATCTTGATGAACTAAAAAAGACAATCCTCCTGGGACTTTAAGTCCGTTCACTTCTTGACGTTCATTATCAACCCAACCAAAAAGATACAAATCTGCAGGAGCTGATTTTTCGTAATGACCTTCCATAGCAGCCAATTTTGCAGGTTGATTTTTTGAAACGCCATCTGCAGAACTATGGCCTGAAACCAACTGAGAAAAAGATACTAAAGCAGCAATAACTAACGATATTTTAAAAGCTTTTTTTGAAATTTCAACATATCGTCCTTTGATTAAATAATAAGCATGAACGCTTAAAACCAAAAATGCGCCTGACAAAAATGCGCCTTGCCAAACGTGGATTATTCTATCTACACTAGATGGATTAAAAACCATTGCCCAAAAATCAGTGACCTCTGCACGAGCACTCAAACCCTCTCCAACAATATGATATCCAGCAGGTGTTTGTTGCCAACTATTTGCAACTACAATCCAAACAGCAGAAAACATGGAACCTAAAAAAACCCCAATAGTCGAAATAAAATGCACTTTTGGAGAAACTCTATTCCAACCAAAAATCAAAATTCCCAAAAAAGTACTTTCTAATCCGAAAGCAAACAATCCTTCAGCTGCTAATGCGCTTCCAAAAATATCACCAACATATTTTGAATAAACAGCCCAGTTAGTGCCAAATTCAAATTCCATGATGATTCCTGTTGCAACACCAATTCCAAAAGTAATGGCAAATATTTTTAACCAAAAACGGGTTAATACTTCATAGTGTTTGTTGCCCGTTTTTAAATACAACCCTTCCATAATCACCATAATCAACCCAATACCAATACTTAATGGTGGATAGATATAATGAAACGCAATCGTGAAAGCAAACTGAATTCGTGCTAAAATTTCAACATCCATAATAAATTTTATTTGATGCCAAAATTAAAGCTGAGTTCTAAAAAATTGTGTAACATTTATAACATATAAATGTTAAATTTTTTAAGTTTTCTGGAGGATAAAAAACAATTCCATTCCTTGTCTGATGGATATAGAATTATGAGAATTTTCCATCAGATAAATGTTAAAAAACGAATCAAAATAAGTTAAATATTCATTTTTATTCCCCCCAAAAGGTGGTTGATCTTCATTGAGAATCGCATCAAAAAGAAGTCCCACTAATTTGCCTTTGGGACGTAAAAGTTCGTGCATTTTTGCAGCATAGTTTGGTCTAAATGTTGGATGGATGGCACAAAAAAAAGTTTGTTCGATAATCAAATCAAAGGAATCATTAAGCTGAAAAAAATCAGCATGAATTAGTTGTGAAATTGGAAAATCAGGTACTCTATTTTTGATATTTTGCAGTGCAATTTCTGATAAATCGACAACATAAACATTGTGAAATCCGTTCTGAAAAAGCCACTCAGCTTCATAAGAATTTCCTCCTCCAGGAATTAAAATCTTGCAATTTTTATCCTTTAACTGACTAAAATATGCTTTTAATGGTGGAGAAATTACGCCTAAATCCCAACCAATTTGATGGGTTTTATATTTGGTATTCCAAAAATTTGCTGATAAATCCATTAAAAAAAATTATACTTTCATTTACAAAAAAGCACTTGAAATGATTTTCAAGTGCCCATCTAACCAACTATTATAAAAAACTAACTAAAACTATTAATTATTGAAACAAACTCATTTTTTTGAACCACTCCTGATTGTCTCCAAACTTGATTTCCGTTTTTGTACAACACAAACGTTGGAACACCCCTCACTTGATATTTTGCTGCCAAAGATTGATTTTTATCTACATCAATTTTAATGATAGAGACCTCATCCCCAAGCTCAGCTTTCAATTCTTTTAAAATTGGCGACATCATTTTGCAAGGGCCACACCATTCTGCAAAAAAATCTACTAACACGGGTTTTGGTTGATTGATAATTTCCAAAAAATTACTCATGTTTAAGTATTATTTATTAAATGAAACATTCCAAATTCCACGAATTTCATTGATATTATAACCAATTGCTTTGTCATTTGGATATTTTTTTTTGATTTGTGCAAAAACAGTCTCCGTAATCTGTGTTTTTGGTGTTCCATGACATTGCAAACACATGCTATTGGTTAAAATCGGATAATATAGGTTTATATTTCTTCCATTCTCAACTACAATTGGTTCAGAATCTTTGTTGTTTTTAATATCATCTTTGAACAGCTGAATGTAAATTTCTTCGGCTGCAGTTGCTTTGTTTTTTGCATTTCGTGGCTTGTCGGAAGCCCTTTTAATCGTTGCATTTTTAACAACTGACATACTATCTGTTAATTGAAATGCCTTTATATGACAAAAATCTAACGCCGCCAAAGTGCCTTCTTTTTGAATTTTTCCCATCAAATTTTTTCCTAAAACTGCTTTGGTTTGCAAGGCAATTTGCAAACCTTTTTCTTGATTTGAAAAGGGATTATTATTCAAAAATCCTTGATTGTTTTGACGATTCACGTTTCCTTTGCCATTACCATTTCCTTTGCCATTACCATTCATATTTTTATGATTTTTGTCAAAATCAACAGGCTTTTCTAATTCATTTTCATACATGTATTCTGCAATTTGACGAATTGCGCTTTCAGAAAAATACTGTTTTGGCATCATTCCAAATCTTTTTACAGCACCAGGCATTTTTACATTTTCTGCTACAGGATTTTTTATCCAATTTTGGATGTCATTTACAAAATCTGCTTTGCTCATTCCTTTTTTGTAATAATGACTTTTTACAGCAATCATTGGTGGCGCAATTCTATTTTCATGTGGTGTTGCAGGATTGTGACACACATAACATTGCATTTCCATCAATTTTTTTCCGGGATTTTGTTCAGCGATAGCTGTTTTGATTCCGTAAGAAGGTTTTTCAGATTTTTGACATCCGAAGGAAATTATTAATAATAAAATTGGAAATATATTTTTCATATCAAGCACAAAATTAAAGTTTTACTATAATGTTTTCAGTAACAAAAGTTACAAAGCAATCACTTTTATACTATTTCTGTGAAGTTTGATTTTTCCTTCATTTTCGAGTTTTTTAAGCAATCTTGAAACGACCACTCTTGAAGTGTGTAAATCGTCAGAAATTTCTTTGTGAGTGGTATTTATCAAATCATCATGCGTTATCATTGCTTTGTCTTTCAAGTACTTAAACAATCGTTCATCCATTTTTAAAAACGCGATGGTATCAATAGCCTCCAATAATTCATCAACTCTTGCATGATAACTTTGCAAAATAAATGCTTGCCAAGTTTTGTATTTTGCCAACCATTCTCCCATTTTTTCTTTAGGAATCAAAATTAACTCCACTTCTGTTTCTGAAATTGCTGCAATTTTGCTTTTGGTTTGTCCTAAACAACAAGATAAAGTCATGGCGCAAGTGTCTCCTTTTTCAAGATAATACAAGACCAATTCTTCCCCATTTTCATCTTCACGTAATATTTTTATAGCACCTTTTAAAAGCAATGGCATAGACTTGATATACTCGCCAACATCAATGATTGCTGTGTTTTTTGGGATGGTTTTATAAATGCCAACTTTTTGAATTTCATTAATCAAATCGTCTTCAAATAAATATCCAAAATTGGCTTGTAAATGGCTTTTGTCATCTAACATAATTACAAATTTTATTTTGCTAAAGTTAGTTAATAGAATTTAAAAAAAGTTGTTAAAAAGCACTATTCAAGATGTCTCCACTTAATTGTAACAACTGAATTTCTACCAATTTTGCATCAAACTTTGCGTTGTTATAAGCTGTTTTAGCATTGATTAAATTGATTTGCGCTTGTCTAAATTCAATTGAGGTTACTTGTCCTAATTTATATCGTTCTTCAGTTCTATTGTAATTATCTTGAGTTGTGATAATATTTTTTTCTTGAGCATTCAAAATAAATAACTGATTTTGATAGTTTTCCCAAGTGTTTTTCAAGTTGTTTTGAATGGTCGTTTTTTGTTGTTCTAAGAATATTTGTTGATTGTCAAGTGTTATTTTAGCATTTGCAACTCGTGTTTTCGTAAAACCACCGTCAAACAAATTCCATGTCAAATTTAGTCCTGCATTCAAACCAGTTATAGTTGCACCTGCCAAAAATGAGGTTGCAGGATTTTCGCTTTTGTTCCATCCATAAGAGGAAGTTAAACCCAATCTTGGCAGATACGTTGACTTACTCACTTTGATATTGAACTCGCTAATCGCAATATTTTTTTCATTTTGTTTCAACAAAGAATTGTTGGAAAGTGTTTTTTCAAGTAGATTTTCAAAATTCATCATTTTATTAAAATCAATTTCGGTTTCAACAATATAATTTGGTTCTTTATCAATTCCTAAAATAATGTTTAAACCACGTTTTGCATTGTTCAATTGTTGTTTTGCAGTGATATAAGTGATACTGTCATTGTTCACATCAACCTCAGCATTTAACAATTCTAATTTGGTAGATTGCCCGAAATCATATTGATAAGAAGCGCGTTCCAATCTTTTTTTTGAAATGATCAATGCCTCTGATAAATTGGCGGTATTTTCTGACAAACGAGCAATTTGAAAATACAAAGTAAACAACTGTAAATAGGTATTTTCAATAGTTTCTCTTGCTTGAATTTGAGACAAGTTATAAGTTTCTTTCAACTGTTGATAATTGTATTTTCGTCCTAAACCGTCAAAAAATGTATAGTTTAAACTCAAAGAAGCATTGTAAGACTTTGTTTCAGCACCATCAATTGTTACGTCAGGTCTTGATGGATCTTGAAATGTAACATCTTGACTTTCGCGTCTATAATTTGCACCAGAGGCAGCTGCAATAGTTGGCAAAAAACCAGTGTTGAAAATACTTTTATTATTCTTGGCAACTTCAATATTGTTATTGGCAATTTTTATCCCAAAATTATTTTTCAAGGTAATTTCAAGCGCTTCTTTTTTGGTTAAAACCTCTTGAGAAAAACCTTGAATTGCCATCAAAAAAAAGAAGAATACTTTATAATTTTTTATCGATTTCATTTCTATCCGATTTTATTGTTTTGAGCATTTTCGAGCTCGTCTTCGTGTTCAAATTCTAGCTCCATGACTGCTCTTTCAACCTCTTCTTTGGTAATATTATCTCCTGTTTTCAGCCATTTAATACCCACTTTTATTGAGTTAGAAACAGACAATAATAATGGCAATATTAACAACGTTAATGCAGTTGCAATTGCGATTCCATAAGCAATTGAAATTGCCATTGGAATTAGAAATTGTGCTTGTCTACTTTTCTCAAAAATTAAAGGTCCTAAACCTGCAATTGTTGTAAGTGATGTTAAGAAAATGGCTCTAAAACGAGATTGACCAGCTTTGATTAAAGCATCATCGAAATTCATTCCTTCTTTAAGAGAGCTGTTCATTTTTCCGATTAAAACCAAGCCATCATTGACCATAATTCCTATCAAAGCAATGATTCCTAACCAAGACAAGATTCCGATTGGAAAACTATGAAAATAATGTCCCCAAACCACGCCAATCATACTAAAGGGAATTAGTAAGATTAATAAAATTGGCTGACTGTAAGAACGAAAAGTAAAGGCAATAACAATATAAATTAACAATAAAATGATTGGGCCTACAATTGCAACAGAGCTGGTAGTTTTATTTGCCTCACGATTTTGACCTTCATACAAAGGCGAAACAGAAGGATATTTTGAGATAATTTTAGGCATAATTCTTAGTTTGATGTCCTCTAAAATTTCTGTGGCAGTATCAGTTTTGTTTTTTAAATCAGCAGTTACTTGAATTTCACGTTTACCTTCTAGGTGATTGATGGCGATATCACCACGTTCAATTGAATAATTGGCAATTTCAGAAAAAGGAATTCTGCTACCATTTGGTGCAATAATTCGCATTTCATCTAAATTTTTGATAGAAGAACGATCTTTTTTATCATAACGAACCCATACTTTTATTTCATCTTGAGCCCTTTGAAAACGCTGTGCTTGAAATCCAAAAAAACCATCACGCACTTGTGTCATTACAGATTGTAAATTCAGTCCTAATAAATATGCGTTTTCTTTGAGTTTTATTTTTATTTCTTTGATTCCAGCAGGATCATTATCAACGACGTCTTTTAATCGTGAATTGTTCAACAATTCTTGTTTCAACTCGTCTTTTGCGGCTTTTAGTTCTTGAATATTATTACCTAACAATGAAACTGCCACTGGACTTCCACCAAAATTTCCGCCTGAGCCAAAAACCAAACTTTCAACACCATAAATTTTTCCTACGGCATCAGTAATACTATTTGTGATTTCAGGAGATGAAAAATCTCGTGCTTCGCCTGGTAAAAGATTCACTGTCAATGATCCATTAGCACTTCCAGGTCCAATTCGCTTGATAATATTTTCAACAACTGGAATATTTCCTTCTTGTTTTTTGGTGTATTCTTCACCAACAATCAGCGCTTTTCGTTCGATCATTGAAATAATCGAATCTGTAATTTTTTCATTGGTTCCTTGTGGCATTTTGAGTGAAATTTGAATTTGATCACTCGCAATTGAAGGGAAAAAAGAGGTTTTTACAATACCCCCACCAATTGCAGAAAAACTAAAAATTAACAATGCAACAGGAATTGAAATAGCAAATATTTTGTTTTTTAAAGAAAATTTTAAAATTGGCATGTAAAATTTTTCTCTCACTTTTATCAAACCATTATCTGCATATTCATTAATTTTATTAAAAAAAGTATCAAACTTATTTTTTTTTATTTCTTCTCCATTTTCAAATTTTTTCCTTTCTAATACTTTTGAATGTACAATATGTGCCGGTAATATAATAAGCGCTTCAATCAAAGAAACTGTGAGCGTTAAGATTACTATTGTTGAAACCTCCCCAAAGAAAATTCCAATTCTTCCGTCAACGAAAAAGAAGGTTGAGAATGCGATTAAAGTTGTTAAAACAGCAGAAACAATAGCAGGAATCACTTCCATAGTTCCATCAATGGCAGCTTTTATTTTTGACTTTCCTAAATCATAATAATGATGATAAATGTTTTCGCCAATCACAATTCCGTCATCAACCAAAATTCCTATCACTATAATCATCCCAAAAAGCGACAAAACATTAATCGTAACATTGAATTGACCCGCTAAAACAAACATCCCAAAAAAGGCAACTGGAATTCCAAAAGCTACCCAAATTGCCAAACGTAAGTTCAAGAAAAGTGCTAGAAAAAAAATCACCAAAAGAATTCCAAAAATTCCGTTATTGACCAATAATTTTGTTCTTCCAATTAAAGTGGTACTTCTATCGCTAGTAACATTTAGTTGAACATTTTGTTGTTTCTGATTATATTTATAAATATAATTTTTAATTTTTGTAGCAGTAGAAAGCAAATCTTCGCTATTGGTGTTACTTACTGTAATGTCAATGGCTAAATCGCTGTTATAATATAATCTGTCAGGAATTTCGGACCAAGTATCTTTTACTTCAGCAACATCTTTTAAACGAATAATGGTTCCGTTTGATTGGGATCGGACGATTAAATTTTGCAAATCTTCTCCATAATAAGAACGATTGCTTGCTCTAATCAAATAATCCTCTTGCGTTGTTTTTATATTTCCACCTGTGATTAAAATATTGGCATTTCTGACAGCATTTGCAACCTCTGTAAAAGTTAAATCATACGCCAATAAATCATTTTCACGAACTGAAATTTCTATTTCTTCTTCTGGAAAACCTGTGATTACAACTTGCGAAATGCCTTCAATTCCTCTAATATCATTTTCGATATTTCTTGCATATTGTTTCAGAGCATTCAAAGAAACCCCTTTTCCGCTCAAAGAAAAACTGATTGTTGGGCTGATATTTTCGACTTTTGCAATGACTGGAGGTTCTAAACCAGTTGGAAATGAAGGGACTCTATCAACTGCATTTTTTACGTCAGACAAAACAACATCAATGTTTTTTCCTTTGATAACTTCAACATTAATTACTGCCGAATTTTCTCTAGAAATTGATGTAACTCTTTCAACCCCAACAGTGCCTTTGATATTATCTTCAATTTTTAGTACAACACCTTCCTCGATTTCTGCTGGTGAAGCTCCAGGATAAACCAGATTAATGCTAATCAATTGCGAATCTACCAATGGGAAAAAGGACGATTTCATATTTAGAATTCCCACCAAACCAAGGACTACCAATGCAAAAATAAAAACATTAACAGCAACTGAATATTTGATAAAGTAAGTAATGAGATTTTTCATGCTTACTTGGTTTTATTAATTTTTACAATCATTCCATCAATTGCCCCTAGAACTGGTTTTGAAACTAATAAATCTCCATTTTTTAAACCTACAATTACAATGGTTTCAGTACCAAAATAAATAGGTAAAACCTTTGTCAATGTTAAAATACTATCATTAAAAATAGTATAAACTGCTTCATTATTGACTAATAATTTTCTTGAAATTTCAATTGCATTTGGTACTGATTTGGCAATTAGATTCGCTTGTAAAAACATTCCTTCTTTTAAATCAGGATGAGCCAATTCAATATAAGCCTTAATGGTTTGAGAAATTTGGTCAATTTTTCCATTCACACGAACTACTTTTCCTAAATAATCTTTTGATTTATCCATATTTGAAAGTGAAACAGTGTTTCCAACTCTGAGCATATCAGCATATTGTGCACTAATTGAAACTTCCATTTCATAAACACTGGTATCAATAAATTCGCCTAATTTTTGCCCTGAGCGAATTAACGTTCCTGGTGTTACCAAAGCTTCTGTTAAAACCCCAGTAAAAGGCGCTTTTATTTGATGTTTTGACAATCGAACTTCTAAATTTTTCACAGTGTAATAAGCCGTTAAAATGCCACGTCCTGAAATGAAATATTTTTCTTTTTCTGATGAAAAATCTGGGATTTTTAACACATTTTTGTTAATGTCAAAACTCTGTAAATAATCTTCCCATTTTTTGAATTGTGTTGGAAAATCTAAGCGAATATCTGGTAAAACCGCTGTAATTAAATTAAATAAATTGCTTTTTTGTGATTGCAAACTTGTATAAAACTCATCACTATTGATGCTTAATAAAGTCTCATTTTTATAATAAGTGGTGCCAGGTTTAAACGATTTATTGGAAGATTGCAACACACCCTGAACTTCTGAAAAAATTTCGACTTTGTTTTTAGACATCAAATTTCCATTTGCTGACAACACAATTGGAATTTCTTTGTTTAAAACAGTTTCAATAAATACTTCACTGATATTTTTTTTAAAAGTTGGTTTGGGGGCTTGATTTTTATCTATGATATATTTTCCTAAAAAAATAGCAAATACTATAAAGGCTATTCCTAGGATTGATAAAATAAATTTTCTCATGATTTTTTTGATGTAATTTAGGTTTGAAAAAGTATAATTATTTCGAGCTGCAAAGATAATTTTTAATAAATTAATAGTATTCGAGTTCCTAATTTCTTTGTTAAAGAAACGTTATAATTGTTAAATTTATACTCCAAACTTTTCATTAAATTCATTTCTAACAGACCATCAAAGTTTTTAAATAAAATTTTAGCGTTATTTTTGTAACTCAAAATTGATTTATTTAGATAACTTTAGAATAATTCCCCAAAAAACCATGAAAATTACCACAGAATTAATTGACCTTTTGCATTTAGATGATTTAGAAAATAATATTTTTAGTGGAAAAAGTGTCACCATTGGAAGTGCTATTGTTTTTGGTGGTCAAGTATTGGCACAAGCTGTAAATGCTGCATACAGAACCATTCCAAAAGATCGATTTTTACATTCTTTGCATGGGTATTTTTTAGAAGCAGGCGATTTAAATACTGATATTCAGTATCATGTAACCGAAATAAGAAATGGCGGAAGTTTTTCAACCAGAAGAATTACAGCCATGCAACATGACAAAACTATCTTTATTATGGCAGCTTCATTTCATCAAAAAGAGGAAAGTTTTGAGCATCAAATACCCATGATTTCGCCTGAAAAACAACCAGAAGAATTGATGAGTTGGGATGAAATGTTGGCGCAATTTGGCGATTTTTTACCAGCATCAACCAAATCATTTTTGAATGTAGAACGTCCTATTGAATTTAAACCTGTTCATGTTCAAAATCCTTTAGACCCAGAAAATTTGCCTCCAAAAGTTGAAATTTGGTTCAAGTTGAAAGGAGCAATTCCTGCAATGACGATTCAAAAAAAACATCAAATTTTGACCTATATTTCTGATTATAATGTATTAAATGCCGCTTTTAATCCGAATGCAAAAACGCATCATTTTGGCAATACACAAACTGCCAGTTTAGACCATTCTATGTGGTTTTTTAGAGATTTTGATTTTGAAGATTGGATGCTTTTTTCGGCAGAATCTCCTAATGTTTTTGGGGCAAGAGGTTTTGTAAGAGGCAATATTTTTACAAGAGAAGGAAAATTGATTGCATCTTTTGCACAAGAAGGTTTGATGCGACCTTTTAAGAAATATCAATAATCAAACGTTTGAAAACACAACTTTTTCGTTTAAAATCATAAAAATAAATTACCTTGGCAGTATGAATTTAAAGGAATCCATACATTTCAAAATGGCAGATTTTTTAACATTATGCAAAACACATCATGTTAAAAATCTATACGCTTTTGGCTCATCAGTTACAGACAAATTTGATGAGAAAAACAGTGATATTGATTTACTGATTGAAATTGATGAAGAAGATCCTATAGAACGTGGAGAAATTTTGATGAATATTTGGGATAAATTGGAACATTTTTTTCAACGTAAAGTTGATTTATTAACGTATTCTTCGTTAAAAAATCCGATTCTCAAAAAAAATATTGATGAAACAAAAATTTTAATCTACAATGGAACAATCCAAAAAATTGCTTTCTGATATATCAATTGCTATAGGTTTCATTGAAGAATTTACAATTGACATCAAAGATTTTAACCATTATATTGCCGATTCAAAAACCCAAAATGCTGTTGAAAGACAATTGGTAATTATTGTTGAAGCATTGAATAAGTTAAAAAAACTTTATCCAAATATAACTATCGAAAATCATACACAAATTATTGCCTTTAGAAATAGATTGGTTCATGCTTATGATAGTATAGATCATGCAATTGTTTGGGCAATTCTACATCGAAATTTAAAAAATCTTAAAAACGAAATTGATTTGTTAGTTTGATTTATTTATTTGTTGGTCTTGGTTGGTTTACTTTAGATATGACTTTTACTATTTTTTTATAGATGGTAAGGTTGTGAAAAAAAATCTCTTATTATTTACTTTTTGAAAAAAGTTACTATGAACTGGATTTTACTCATCATTGCAGGACTTTTTGAAGTAGCATTCGCCTTTTGTTTGGGAAAAGCCAAAGAAAGTTCAGGCATTGAAATTATGTATTGGTATCTTGGTTTTTTGGTTTGTTTGGGAATTAGCATGATACTGCTTTTAAAAGCAACTCAAACAATTCCTATTGGAACAGGCTATGCCATTTGGACAGGAATTGGCGCTGTTGGTACTGTTTTGATTGGGATGTATGTTTTTAAAGAACCCACTACTTTTTGGCGATTATTTTTTATCACTACTTTGATTGCTTCAATTATTGGTTTGAAAGTTGTTTCGTAGTTTAATTGAACAATTTTTCAACGAAAAACTGCCTCTAAAACCTCAATAGATTTTGGATTTCTAAAACTGTCAATATGCAATTTGTAATACGAAATCAGCATTTGCAAAACAACTTGTCTTTCTAATTTTGTAAAAGAAAGTTGTTCTAAGTTTTCAAAATTGATGTGTACTAATTTTTTAAACTGAACAACGTCATTTCCTGAAATCACATGTTTATCAAAATTATCTTCTGTAAAATAACCATCTAAAAGATGAAATCTTGGTTTTTCGATTTCAGAAATATCTGGATAAAATCCTAAAAAACTAGTCAATTTTAACAAAAACACCAAATGAAAATTGGCGACTTTTTCATGAGCATCCAACCAATTAAAAGAAGCTTCTAAAAAAGAGTACAATGCTTCATTCGCTTCTTCTTCTTGAATGACGTTTGAAACAACTTCTGATAAAAAAAAAGCGATAGATTGTTTTACAATATCTTGATAAATTGATTGATACGAGTTGAAAACTTGAATTTCCTTAAAGGAGTTTAAGGTATTTTTTGCATTGTGATTGGCTACAATTTTCAATTGTGTCAAAGGTTGAAAATACGCTACTTTTAATCCACCTTTTTTGGATTTTAAAACACCTCTCACTAAATAGGATTTCAGTCCATCTTGAAGTGTAAAGCATTTTACAATCAGGCTTGAATCACCAAATTTTAGCGAACTTAAAACTATAGCATTTGTAGCAATGATGAGCATTAATTGACAATTGCAATTTTAGTCACAGCAGTTTGCGAACCATCATCAGCTGAAAATAGCACAATATAAACCCCTGAAGCAACTTGTTTTCCTGCCAAGTTTTTTTTGTTCCAAACCACTTTTCCACCTTGCACTTCTTGACCTTCCACAACATTCGTTTCAAAGACCAAATTGCCTGCAACATCCAAAATTTTGACATTGGTTCCTCTTGGCAAATTTGTACCTTTTCTACCTGCAATGGTTACGGTTTCGTGATTTTTCAAGGCAGGATTTGGATACGAATACACCTCACCCAAAACTTCTCCAAAAGGAGCCACTTTGCTATTGTAAGCAACAATTCCTCTGTCAGTAGCAAAAAACACTTTTCCTGAACTATTATCCACTCTAATTTTTAAAATTCTGTTAGAAGGTAAAGGAGAATTTTGAGTACTAAAATTAGCAATTGTTTTTTGTCCGGAAGGATTTGTATAAATAATACCTCCACCATCCGTCCCAAACCATTTATTATCTGCACCATCAACCACAATTGAGTTTACTTTTTGATCGCCAAGCAATCTTTCTCCAACATTATTTTCCTCGATAATTACGGGCAGCGCATTCAAAACAGTCGCATCAAAAACAGATGAAGTTCCTCTAAAAACAACCAATCCTCTACCAGTTCCAATCCAGATTCTTCCACTATTATCAGCTGCAACTGAAAAAACTTGAATATCTGGCAAATTTCCAAGATTTGGAGTGGTAATAAGTCTTGCTTTTCGATTTCCATTTTCGTTAAAAACATACAATCCATTTCTTCTTGTTCCCATCCAAACTGTGCTACTTTTATCAACCGCAATTTCTGATAAACCCAAAGCAATTTTGTCTGAAGTTAATGAACTCAAATCAAAACTACTCCAAACTCCTGCGACTGATAATTTTTTTAATTCTTGATTTTTATTGATGCTACTTACCCATAAATTACCTCGATTATCAAAAGCAGTTCCACTCACTCTGACAGTAACTCTTAAAGGATCATTGGGTTCAATATCAGATATTGTACTGTTCAAATGATTGTAAAAAGTTTTAATTTCGTCATTTTCAACTACTAATAACCCTCCTGTTGACACCGAATTTACATCACTTGTATCTCCAAAAGAGCTGATAAAAACTCTGTTTTCTGCATTTGGATCAATAGAAATATGATTCAAATCAATCACAGGAAAATTTGGATTGAATTGAGTATTTATCCAATTTTCACCATTAAAATGACTAAATCCTTTTTTTCTTTGCAAAGGCGTATAAGTACCATCATAACCACCATAAACTACCCAAAGTTGATTATTTTCAGCACCTATTGAAAAAACTTCGTTTGAAGACGGTCCATCAGGATGTATTTCTTGATAAACTGTTGATTGAGAAAGTATTCTTTTTAATATTCCATATTCTTGGGTTGCCAAATAAATTGAATTATCCACAAAAAAAGCGTTGGATAATGTAAAATTATAATCTGTTGAAATACCAAAAGTGGCAATTTCGATTAATAAATTATTTAAGATTCTTGCGGCTTTTTGAAGTGAAATTGCCAAGTGATTTTCAGAAGATTTTAATCCTAAAATTGGTTCAGAATAGCCCGCAATTGAAATTAAATTAAAACCATTTAATCGATATAATGTCGAGTCTTCAGTCACAAAAATTTGATCGTTAAATATAGAAATATGAGTAAAATTTCGATTTGAAAATTGCTGTTGCCATTTGTTAAAATCAATCAATAAATTGTCATTCACATTGGCTGAAAAAATTCCATTATCAGTGGCAGCATAAATAGTATTCTGAAAGATTATTGTTTGATTGATTCTCAATGAAGAAGACGCATTTCCGATAAAAAAAGTATCACCAAATTCTAATTTTTCGATGTCATATTCAACAATTGCAAAAGGTGTGGAAAGGTATAATGTGTTCCCAAACTCAGAAATATCGTTGACACTTTTTTCTCCAGATTGATTAAAATTAGCTAAATCCGACGAAATTGTGATTGAATTATCTTCGTCAATCACTTCAATCAAACCGTTTTCATACCCAATAACTACTCTTTTAAACGTTGAATTATAAAAAATTGCAGACGTTGTTTGCCCTGATAATCCTTGAATTGAGGAAAACTTTTTGGTTTCGGAAGTAGTTTCATCAAACGTAAAGACAGCATTATCAACCAATGCATAAATGATATTATTTGCTTTTACAAAATCTTTTACATTGTTATACGAATAAAAATCTTCCCAAGAATCGCTATAATCAACTTGAGCAAATAATCTTGTTGTCAACAAAAAAAGAAAGAGAAAAAAAATGTTTTTCATAAACTTCAACATAAAACCAAAGATATTTAATAATTATAAAATAACGATAAAATCGGGTATATTCGTACAAAAATCAAGAGGATTTTATGAGTGTAGAAATTGAAAGAAAATTTTTGGTGAAAAACGATGATTTTAAGAAAGTATCTTTTCAACAAAAAACACTAAAACAAGGCTATTTAAATTCTGATAAAAACAGAACCGTTAGAATTAGAATTTCTGACAATCAGGCTTTTATCACTGTAAAAGGAATTTCAAATGATGCTGGAACAATCCGTTTTGAGTGGGAAAAAGAAATTGATATCAAAGAAGCAACTGAAATGCTTTCACTTTGCGAACCAACAATTATTGACAAAACTCGGTTTTTAGTAAAAAATGGAACTCATATTTTTGAAATTGATGAATTTTATGGCGAAAATAAAGGATTGATTGTTGCAGAAATTGAACTAAACTCTGAAGACGAGTCTTTTGAAAAACCCACTTGGTTAGGAAAAGAAGTAACTGGCATTAAAAAATATTACAATGCCAATTTGAGCAAATTTCCTTTTTGTGATTGGAAATAAAAATCCCCAAACTCAAAAGCTTGGGGAAAATAAGCATAAATCTATCCCTCCAAATAAGATTTACAAGCCCTAAAATTTTGATAATTTTGGTTTTAATGACAAAAATTGTCCTATTTTTTTCTTAAATATATTATAAATTATAAATCGCAATAAAGTGACTGATGCTTCCTAAAAGTACAAAAACATGAAAAATTGCGTGATTGTAAGGTATTTTTTTGATAGAATATAAAATGGCACCAACTGAATAAAAAATGCCTCCAGCAACCAAATATTGAAAACCTTCTGTGCTTAATTTTTCCATCAAAGGTTGAATAAAAACCATCACTTGCCATCCCATTAAAAGGTACATTACTGTGGAAATTTTGTCGAATTTTCCTGTAAAAAACAGTTTTAAAATGACTCCAACAAGTGCAAAAAGCCAAACGAAAAGAAACATATACCAACCCAAATCGGAGTCTAAACCCACCAAACAAAAAGGAGAATAACTACCCGCAATCAAAATGTAAATGGATGAATGATCAAAAATATTGAGTCTTCTTCGGTTTTTTGACTCTTTTGCTGCATGATAAAAAGTAGAAGCAGCATATAAAAGTATCATACTGAGTCCATAAATCACAAAACTAATGGGTTTCCAAAAACCATCAAATTCCTGAGATTTTAAAATTAAAAAAGGAAATGCAACAATACTCAATACCAACCCAAAACCATGAGAAATAATGTTTAATGTTTCTTCATTTTCAGGATAATGGTGATTTAAATTCTCTGTCATTATTGGGTCTGTTTGTATCGTCCATATATTTTTTATCATTCACTAAATCATTGTAAATCAATTGAAAAGTTTGTTGTTTCAATGATTCTACATCTTGCATTTGCAAATGAGTTGTTTGAATAAATTTGTGCTGATGTACTCTAATTGTCCCTGGTCCACCTTTCCAAAAATCCCAAGAAAACAACCGTTTTCCATCAAAATATACTTGTGGAACAATAGGCATTTGATGTTCGATTGCCAAACTAAAAGCGCCATTTCTAAAAGGAGCCAACACCACATTTTCAGTGGGCACTAATCCTTCAGGAAAAATAACCAAACTAACGCCATTTTTCAGTCTCTTTTTAGCTTTTTCATATACATTTTTTCTACTTTCAAAACTGCTTCTATCAACCATAATGACCACTCTTTTATAAAAAAATCCAAAAATGGGAATTTTCACAAACTCTTGTTTTCCAATAAAAACAATGGGATTTTTATTTAAAATAATTAAAATAAAAGCATCCAATAACGAAGAATGATTAGGACAAAATAAGTAACTCTTATTTTTTTCAATATGTTGATCTGCAAAAACTTTCAATCGAAAACCCATACCGTACACCAAAATTTTAGCCCAAATACGCACCATTTTCCAAAACGTTGCATAGTATTTCTCATCAGTAGTCAGAATTAACAAAAATGGAATCATTGCCAAAATTGTAATCAATAAAAGGATGTAAAACCACATCCTCCAGAGAAATAAAAACGGAATTTTCAAAAATTTCATACGTGCCAAAAATACTAATATTTTGTTGTTTGATTGATTTTTTGAAACAAAACCTTATTTTTGCCAACACATTTTTTTGAAGCATCAAAAAAAAGTTTAAAACAAATATATGTCTAGAATTTTAACGGGAGTACAAAGCACAGGAACACCGCATTTAGGGAATTTATTAGGTGCCATTTTACCTGCCATAAAAATGGCAAATGACCCTAAAAATGAATCGTTTTTATTCATTGCTGATATGCATTCTTTAACGCAAATTAAAGATGGAAAACAATTGAGAGAAAATACCTACAGCACTGCCGCAACTTGGTTGGCTTGTGGATTAGACATCAATAAAACTGTTTTTTATAGACAAAGTGATGTTCCACAAGTAACAGAACTTTCTTGGTATTTGAGTTGTTTTTTCCCTTATCAAAGATTGACGTTGGCGCACAGTTTTAAAGACAAAGCTGATCGATTGGCAGATGTAAATGCAGGATTATTTTCCTATCCAATGTTGATGGCTGCAGATATTTTACTGTATGATGCAGAAATTGTTCCTGTTGGAAAAGACCAACTACAACATCTTGAAATGACACGTGATGTAGCGAGTAGATTCAATAACTTAATTGGAGAAACTTTGATAATTCCTGAGGCAAAAATTCAAGATGACACCAAGTTAGTTCCAGGAACTGATGGTGAAAAAATGAGTAAATCAAGAGAAAATACCATCAATATTTTCTTGACAGACAAGCAATTGCGCAAGCAAATTATGTCTATTCAAACAGATAGTACTCCTTTAGAAGAGCCAAAAAATACTGAAACTGATACTATTTTCGCTTTGTATAAATTATTGGCTTCAGAAAATCAAGCTCAAGAAATGAAAGCGAATTATGAAGCAGGAAATTATGGTTATGGGCATGCAAAACAAGCCTTGTATGAATTGATTTTCAATGAATTTTCAACAATCAGAGAACGTTATAATCATTTTATAACTCATAAAAACGAAATAGATGAAGCACTTGAAATTGGCGCAAAAAAAGCAACCATTGTTGCCAATGAAGTATTGAAAAGAGTTCGTGGAAAGATTGGATATTAAATTCTAAAAGCATAAAAAAATCTCAATTAGATTGGGATTTTTTTATGCTCTAAAACGAATGGTTTAATTGATTTTTATCGATTTTGCAATTGCTTCTAGTTCAAAAACAAAAGCTCTTTTATTTACAGAAGGTGAATATGTAAATCCTTCAAAAACGACAACTCTGTTATTTTTTTTATCAATTATTGAATAATTTAAAAATGGCCCTGCCATAAAATCATCTTTTACTTCCCATTTTCCACGAGTTTCATAGGCTTTTTTTCCATCAATAGTTACATCAAAAGTAAATGGAGTATAGGCTGCTTCGGTGATCATATACATTCCTTCAAACGAACCTGGGATGTATTTTTTGCCAATACTATCTCTTACAGCCACAATATTTTCTCCGACAGTTTCTTCATTTTCTAATGGAATGGAATACACTAAAATGTTATTGCTTCCCGTTTTTGCAATGCCACTTAATAAATGTTGACGCAACCAAAGAAATTCGCCAGTATCTTCAACCAATTTAAAAGTAGTAGGAATGGTTAACGAAATTCCTAAATTTTTAATGGTTTTAAACTGATTTTCTGCCAATTTATTTTTTTCAAAAATACGTTGCGTAAACTTGATATCTGCATCAATAAAAATTTCTTTGATATCATTTTTATGTTTTTGAAGTAATTTGATGATGGTTTCATCGTCTTTTCCTTGAACATATACAATGGTTTGTGGTTGTGCAAAAACGTTATTTCTAACAGAAAATCCTTCATTGTCTGATTCTGACATGATTAATAAATTTCTGTGTGCTTTCATCATTGCCGAAAAACCACTTGGAGCCACTTGAGAAAGTGTTAAAATGGGTTCTGGTTGTGGCAAACCAACCATTAGTTCGCCAAAAGAAGTTCTGATTTCTTGACCAATATCTCCTGTCCAATCACTTACTTTTGCAACAACCATTACTTTATTGAGACTTCCAATAGAATCTTTTAAGACGTATTTGTCATTTCCTGTGCAAGAAATCAATAAAATGGAGGCAATTGCAATAAATAGAATATTTTTCATAAGGTTAGCTTTTTAATATTTTGAGTTTCATACCCGGTTTCAAAATATTCTCATTCCAAATATTGTTCCACTTTTTCAAATCATCGATAGAAACTTTGTCAAATTTTTTCGAAATAATCCAAAGTGAATCTCCTTCTTTCACTTCATACACATCAAATTTGGCATTTTCAGGAATTATAAAAGTACTTCTTTCTGGTTTTTTAGTTTCTACTTTTGCGATTGCAACATTTTTTTTAGGAAAGATATTGAGTCTTTGTCCCACAGCAATATTACTGGTTTTTAGCTTATTCCAGCTTTTCAAATCACTGACTCTTACACCAAATTTCATGGCAATTTTTCCCAAGTTATCTCCACTTTTCACTTTATAACGGATACTTTTATCCATTGCAAAGTTCTCAGGTAGTGGTTTTTCTCTTTTAGAATCGTCCAAATCAGCCAACGCATAAATTTCATGTTCTTTGTCTAAAAAATCGATAATTTTATGTTTTGGCAAACGCAAGGTGTAATTTCTATTTTCTACAAAAGGAATTACATCGAGTTTGTATGATGGATTTAAAAACGTTAAAACCTCTTGCTCTAAACCAATGATTTCAGAAATTTGATCAAAACCAATGGTTCTTTTTACTTGAACTGTATCAGTTTCAAAATCATAAAATCTTGGCATATTTGGATACAATTGATGCTCATCTGCATATTCAAAAATATACATGGTAGCATAAAAAGCAGGCACATAGCTTGCTGTTTCTCTTGGCAGAAATTGGCGAATATTCCAATAATTTTTTTGTCCTCCAGATCGTTTTATAGCTTTCAAAACATTTCCTGGACCTGAATTATAGGCTGCTAAAGCCAAATCCCAATCACCAAAAACTTTGAATAATCTACTCAAATATTCGCAAGCTGCAATGGTTGATTTTACAGGATCTTGACGCTCATCAACATACGAACTCACTTTTAAATCGTATAATTTTCCTGTTCCAAACATAAATTGCCACAAACCTGTTGCTCCTGCGTGCGATTTAATATTGGGAATTAATGCCGATTCAACAACTGCCAAATATTTCATTTCCAACGGAATATCATATTTGTCTAAATACTTTTCAAACATTGGAAAATAGTATTTTGCTCTTGACATCAACTCTGGAAATTGTTTTTTTCTTTGAACCAAATAACTATTGATTACCTTTTCCAACGCTGGATTGTAAGCTAAATTGAAAGGCGTATTTTGATTTAATTGAAATAATCTTTTTTTCAATATTTCGGTTGTTAAAGCAACTTCAGTATTATTTTCAATGTCTTTGTCGTTCATCACAAAATTCAGTGTATCAACAAAAGAAGCACTAAAAGATTGTTGCACTAACAAACTATCTATTTTTTTTAAATCTTTGTCAGAGAAAAATGGCTTGTTTTTATAAGCTCTTAAAGAATCTTTTTTAATTGAAATGCTATCAACTTTCGTTTGAGCAAAGAGGGGAAAAGAAAAAAAGAGTATTATTAAAAATCTTTTCATAATCATTAAAATTTTAATTCCAGTGCAATGGGACAATGATCAGAATGTTTTGCTTCTGATAAAATATACGCTCTAGAAATATTATTTTTTAGTGGCTCTGAGACCATGGCATAGTCCAAACGCCAACCTTTGTTATTTGCTCTTGAATTCGCTCTGTAGCTCCACCAAGAATATTCTTGTTTTTCAGGATTTAAATGACGATAACTATCTATAAATCCGTTATTTATAAAATCACTCATCCAAGCTCGTTCTTCAGGCAAAAAACCTGAAACGTCTTTCATCTTTGGATTGTGAATATCAATTTCTTGATGACAAATATTATAATCACCACAGATAATCAAGTTCGGAATTTCTTGTTTTAGGTGATTTATATACACTTGAAAATCATCCATATACTTAAACTTGAAACCCAATCTATCATCATTTGTTCCGGACGGAAGGTACAAACTCATAATGGAAAATCCATCATAATCTATTCTTAAATTTCTTCCTTCAGCATCCATCGTTTTAATTCCAGTTCCGTAAACGACATTTTTGGGTGCTTCTTTGCAAAAAATAGCCACGGAAGAATAGCCTTTTTTTTCTGCAGAAAACCAGTAATGATAAGGATATCCTGCGTTTTCAAAATCGGAAAGAGTCAATTGATCTTGATGCGCTTTGGTTTCTTGAATGCAAATCACATCAGGATTTGCAGCTTGCAACCATTGAATAAATCCCTTGTTTAGAGCTGCTCTAATTCCGTTTACGTTGTATGATATGATTTTCATTAAAAAAGCTTTTTCGATTTTCCGAAACTGGAAAACGCAAATTTCTGAATTATATTATTGTTTATTTAATTGAAAAACAACTATTTGACTTGCTCTTCAATTACAATTTACTTTTTAATAGCTTTTGATTTTTTTTGGAAAAGCAATATTAGTGATAATTGATTCATTATTCAAAATTTTATGAATCAATTAAGGAAATAAAAGAATAAAATCTTGAATTAAAATTACTTAACTTTTATATTTATTGAATGTTCCTTTATAAAATCTGTAATAATAGATGCAATTTTATCAATTAAATCATTTGATCCGCCATTAGTAAGTTGCCTTGTATGTATAACTAATTTGGGATAAATTTCATTTTCTTTTTTTGAAAAATGAACCCAAATATTTCCTAATTTCTCACATTTCAAATGGTGAAAAAAGTTTACTCCAAATAATTCGCAAACTTCACCTTTTTTAGTCTCAATATATTTATTGTCATCTGCAAATAATACTACAATTGGAAACTGTTTAATAAAATTACTTTTCCAAAAAACTTTCTTTCTAAATGATAAATTAACTTCGAAATCTTTATTTTTTTTTGCTGTTTTTGTATTTAAAGCTGCTAAATCACTTAATTCGGTAGTAAACACATTTTCTACAAATGTGATTTTATATTTTTCTTTACTTTTAATTTCTACTGCTAACTTTTGAAATATTAATTCATATAATTTTTGATATTTTTGCCAAGTATGTCCGTAGTTTAATAGTTTTTTCTCTTTTTCAAAATCAATATTAGGTTTAAAACTTATTGAATAATCATTATTTTTAAATGAATCTGCACTTCCATCTGTATGTTCAGTACCAACTTTTAATGCAGCTTCTTTTCCTACAAAAAGAATTCTTGCATTTGGGTTTCCAAGTCCAACATATTGATTGTTCTCTTGACAAATTTTTAATAACTCTTCAAACTCTTGTGTATATTTCATTTTCTATTTTTTTAAATTGATTATATAATTTTCTGTGATATCAGAATCATTTTTAAGTTCATAAATTCGATAAGTCTCATCTTGATAAAATTCATCAGTTTCATCATCAATAATGCCAGTTAAATTTTTAATTGCAAAAACTTGTTCACAATCATTTATAATCATTCTTGACCAATTAAAATATCCTAATTCTGGCTCAACTTCATAAACATAATTAGAGTTTAAAAACATCTTATCATCAATATTCATTTGAAAAACAATTCTGACCAAAAATCTATCAGAAATGAATTTTAAAGTTTTGATTACTAAATCTCTATCCTCAAATTTCTGAACATCTCCCATTGTAAAACTGAAAATATCATCAATAAAAATAGTTTTGTAATCTTCACTTTCTATTAAATCAATTATATCAAAAAAGGATTCTAAACCAAAATAATTTACACTTGTATTAATTTGTAAATTTGGATTTTTATGCCAGCCTAAACCTGTTAAAATTTGTTCTAATTTTCTGGAATAATTATTCCAATTCAAAAACAATACTTTCTCATTTTCTGCGAGTTTATTTGCAAGATAGATTGGAAATTTTGTTTTCTCTATATTGCTTTTTTCTCCATGAAAGCCAATAGCAATAAGTCCAGGTGCTAATTTAATTTTATCCATAATTCAAAAAATATTATATTAAAATTATGAGAAAAAATATGGCTAAATTTTAGATTTTTTTTCTCATCAATCTTTTTAATTTTTCAAAAATAGATTTAAAAAAATGATTGCCGAAACTGAAAGAAGGGTATTTTTATTTTATTTTCAAATCCTCATCTCAGGAATTTCTCCTTCAACAATTAAAGTGCCTTCTGTAGCTTTTTGAACCTCTTCTACAGAAACTCCAGGCGCTCTTTCTAATAAATAAAAAGCGTTGTTTTTCACTTCTAAAACTGCCAAATTTGTCACTACTTTTTTTACACAACCTACACCTGTTAAAGGCAAAGTACACTGCTTTAAAATTTTGGATTCTCCTTCTTTATTGGTGTGCATCATAGCAACAATGATGTTTTCTGCAGAAGCTACTAAATCCATAGCACCTCCCATTCCTTTGACCATTTTTCCGGGAATTTTCCAATTGGCAATGTCTCCATTTTGCGAAACTTCCATGGCTCCCAAAATTGTAAGATGCACATGTTTACCACGAATCATGGAAAAACTAGTTGCGGAATCAAAAAAACTTGCACCTGGTAAAGTGGTAATGGTTTGTTTGCCAGCATTGATAATATCAGCATCTTCTTCGCCTTCAAAAGGAAAAGGTCCCATTCCTAAAACCCCATTTTCACTTTGAAATTCTACTTCAATATCTTCGCGCACATAATTTGCCACCAATGTAGGAATGCCAATTCCAAGATTTACATAGAATCCGTTTTGTACCTCTTGTGCGATGCGTTTTGCGATGCCTATTTTATCCATAATGATATAACAATTTAACAGTGAATCAATGTAACAATGATGATGAAACAATGATTTAATTTTTCAATTTTGATTTTTAGATTTGATACTAGTACTTAAAATTTTATACAATACAAGTCCCAATTCTTGAACTTTTTGATTTAAAAAATGATTTTTTGGATAATTTTTTGCGCTATCACATAAAATTAACCAGTACTTAGTCTCTTCTAATTCTTTCGTAGCAATTTTTATCTTGTGAATGAAATTATTTTTTCTCTCTGAATTTTGAGCTTCATGAACATTAGCTCCTATACTTGTTCCTGATTTTAACAATTGACGTGAAATGATGTATTTTTTCTCTGCATCTAACAAATCACAGTAATCAATAACTAATAAAGCAACTTCTATTGACTTATCAACAACTAAATTTTTCTTTTCCATGTTTTTTTTATTTTAGGTTAGTTTTAAATTTTTTAGGTTGCTATATTGTTACGTCAATTCATTGCTAAATTGTAACATCAATTCATTGCTATATTGTTAAATTACTTCCTTACAGTTCTCTGCTCAATTCTCTTTTCATAATTTGTTCCTTGAAAAATTCGTTGTACAAAAATTCCAGGAATATGAATATTGTTTGGATCTAATTCACCAACAGGAACTAGTTCTTCCACCTCAGCAACTGTAATTTTTGCTGCTCCACACATATTTGCATTGAAATTTCTGGCTGTTCCTTTGAAAATTAAATTCCCAGCTGCATCTCCTTTCCATGCTTTTACAAATGCAAAATCAGCCTTGAAAGCAGGTTCTAAAACGTACATTTTTCCATCAAATTCTCGAGTTTCTTTGCCTTCAGCGACTTCCGTTCCATAGCCTGCAGGAGTGTAAAAAGCAGGAAAACCTGCTTGAGCTGCCCTGCATTTTTCAGCTAAAGTTCCTTGAGGAGTGAGTTCAACTTCCAATTCTCCAGACAACATCTGACGTTCGAATTCTTGATTTTCACCAACATAAGAAGAAATCATTTTTTTGATTTGCTTTTTTTGCAATAACAATCCCAATCCAAAATCATCCACTCCAGCATTGTTTGAAATACACGTTACATTTTTGATATTCAATTTTACAAGTTCTGCAATTGCGTTTTCAGGAATACCACATAATCCAAAACCTCCTAACATAAAAGTCATTCCATTTTCAACTCCTTTGAGTGCCTCTTGAACGTTATTTACTTTTTTATTGATCATTAGATTTAGTTATTAATTTTAAGTCTTTAATTTTACTTGATTGTGATTCTTAATTAAAAATCAGTATCTCCACCCCGAATTTCGTTCAATGTATTCTCTGAAGTGCCGCTACAATTAAGATTGATGGTTACATTTTCAGGTTTTTCGAAATCATCTTTACTGATGTTTAACGATTTATCAGCATAACATTTTCTCATAAAAATCGCCCAAGAAGGCAATGCCATTGTAGCTCCTTGGCCTTTTAAAATTCCTCTAAAATGGGTCGCTCTATCTTCACCTCCAGTCCAAACTCCAGTTACTAAATTGGGTACCATTCCCATAAACCATCCGTCAGATTGATTTTGAGTAGTTCCTGTTTTTCCAGCAATTGGATTTGTAAAACTGTAAGGAAATCCTGTAGCTACTTTTCCTGCGGATGTATAATTTGAACGCAAACGAATTCCTGAACCAGCAGTAGTTACTCCTTTTAATAGATCTAAAATGACATACGCAGTTTCTTCACTTAAAACCTCTTGTGTTTTTGGCGTAAAATCTTTTAAAACGGTGCCATTTTTATCTTCAATTCTTGTAATAATCATTGGAGTTACACGCAATCCTTTGTTAGCAAATGTACTGTAAGCACTTGTCATTTCAAGTAATGATAATTCTACTGCACCCAAAGCAATGGATGGCATTGGTTTGATAGGTGTTTCAATTCCTGCTGCTTTTGCCAATCTTACCACATTCTCTGGATCAACCATATCAATCAATCTTGTAGAAATTGTATTTACTGAGCCAGCCAAACCTTCTTTCAGAGTGAGCATTCCACCATATTTATTATCTGCGTTTTCGGGAGTCCAATCTTGGATTAATCCATATTTTCCGCTTGGAATTGTATAGCGAATATTTGGCAATTCATCACAAGGAGACATGCCTAGCTGATTGATGGCAGTGGCATATACAAAAGGTTTGAAAGTAGAACCTACTTGTCTTTTTTGTTGATTTACAGCATCATAGCTAAAATGTTTATTGTCAATTCCGCCAACCCAAGCTTTTATATGACCTGATTGAGGTTCAATAGAAACCAAACCTGAACGTAGGAAAAACTTATAATATCTGATAGAATCGTTTGGAGACATGATGGTATCAAAATCACCTTTCCATGAAAAAACAGTCATATCAGTTTTTGTATTAAAAATCTCATCGATTTCAGTTTTTGATTTTCCGGCAGCTTTTAAACGTCTATATCTGTCGGAATTCCTTTTACCACGCTCTAAAATTCCATTGACGTCGTCTTTTCCAATATCATAAAAAGGCGCATTTTTATTTCTTTTTTGTTCGGCAAAAAAGTAGGACTGTAGGTTTGCCATGTGCTCTTTTACAGCTTCTTCTGCATATTTTTGAATACGAGAATCTATGGTTACATAAATTTTTAATCCATCTCTAAAAATGTCATATTGCTCACCATCAGGTTTTGGATTATTTTCAACCCAATTACGCATCACTTTTTGCAAATGCGCTCTGAAATAAGTAGCATATCCATCACTATGACTTTCAGGGTTGAAATGAATTTTGAGAGGCAATTGTTGCAGAGAATCTTTTTCTTCATCAGTAATGAAACCATTTTTTTTCATTTGAGCGAAAACAACATTTCTTCTTTCAAGAGATTTGTCTTTAGAAATAGCTCTGTTTGGGTTGTATTGTCTCGGATTTTTGAGCATCGCAACAATAATGGCAGCTTCTTGAAGATCTAAATCTTTGGCTTCTTTTCCAAAATAAATTCGGGAAGCAGAACGAATTCCGACAGCATTAAAAATAAAATCTTGCGTGTTTAAATACATCGCAATAATTTCTTCTTTGGTATATTGTCTTTCGAGTTTGATAGCAACTACCCATTCTTTCATTTTTTGTAAAACACGTTTTATTTTATTGCTTGACGCATTTTTTGTAAATAAATTCTTTGCCAATTGTTGTGTAATTGTACTGGCTCCACCTCCTCTACCCAATTTGATAACTGCTCTCGCTGTACCTCTAAAATCAATTCCAGAATGTTCATAAAAACGCTCATCTTCGGTAGCAATTAGCGCATTTACTAAATTTTGAGGCAACTCTTTATAAGTAATTGGGGTTCTATTTTCTTTGGCATATTTACCGATAGTAACGCCATCTGCAGAAATCACTTCTGTTGCCAAATTAGACTGTGGGTTTTCTAAATCTTCAAAACTTGGAAGTGCTCCAAAACCTCCTAATGAAGCAATAAAAAACATCAGAATTATAAACATGATTCCTCCTAGGACAATTCCCCAAAACCATTTCAGGTATTTATTGTAGTTTGTTAGTTCTTTTTTTGCCATTTTAATTTACTTTTTCGATGCTAAATCCAATATCTTGGATTCCTTTTAGTGTTGTTAACGGGCTCACTTCGCCATTTTTTCTCATGGCTTGGCGAATTTGAAATTGATAATTTCCTTTGTTTTGAAATACTTTATTCTCTTTATAAAAAAGTTTATTTTCTTTAGCATTAATAAAACCTTTTCCTAAAAATTTTCCTGATGTATCTGCCATTTCATATTGCAAAGTATCAATAATCCTTGTTTCATTTGGGAGCAAGAGCGTTGTAATCACATATAAATTACTGAAAGGATAATCACTCGTGTTTCTCACATAGATAAAAAGATTTTTAGGAGTCATGGTATCTTGAACATTAAAATCAAAAGACACTTTGTTACTGGTTTCCCAAGAGGTATTATTGATTGTTTCATACTTTATGAACTCGATTTGATCATCACAGGAGAAGAGAAAAAATAATAAAAACCCTAACAAGAATGACGATATTCTATTGAGAATCTTTGTCATTTTTTGGTTTCCTATTTCTTCTATTTCTGTTATTTGATCTCTTTTTATTGGCGTTTTGAATAGCTGCATTCGGCTGATTTTCTGAGTCTTGCGTGTTAACAGTTTTTTGTTTTTTTGGTTGTGGCTGGGGTTTTTTGACCTGTTGTTGTGGTCTTCTATTTTGCTGAAGTTGTTTTGGTGCAATTTCTGATACCAATTTTTCGGCAGTTGCTACCGGTTTCTTTTTTGGTTTCTTTTTTCTGTTACTTCTCACAGGAGCATCAAAACGCGTTAAACTATCCTCGCCAACAGCATCCTCAAAGCTCACTTTTACAGGAACTTCAATTTCTGATTCATATTCTTCTAACGAAGCAGATTTCTCATTATTTTTATTCAAATCAATGATTTCTAACACTTGCTCAAGATCTAAGCGAAACCATTTTGAACTTTCGTCTTTGTAAGTGTACCACAAATGATTTTTAAAGATGTCCATTTTCACGAAAATAGCCTCTCCTTTTTCTGTTTTCAAAACCAATTCTTGCTTTGGAAATGGTTTCAAAGCATCTAAATAAGAATCCAATTCAAAGTTTAAACAGCATTTCAATTTTCCACATTGCCCAGCCAATTTCAACGGATTTAATGACAATTGTTGGTAACGTGCAGCAGAAGTGGTTACTTTTCTAAAATCTGTCAACCAAGTTGAACAACACAATTCTCGTCCGCAAGACCCAACACCACCCAATCTGGCAGCTTCTTGTCTTGCGCCCACTTGTTTCATTTCTACTCGCACAGAAAAAGCACTTGCAAAATCGCGAATTAATTGTCTAAAATCTACTCTTGAATCAGCAGTATAATAGAACGTTGCTTTGTTTCCATCTCCTTGATATTCCACATCTGAGAGTTTCATTTGCAATCCCAAACGTCCTAAAATCTCTCTTCCTTTGCGTTGCGTTTCTTCTTCTTTGTCTCTAGCAGCTTGCCAAATATCAATGTCTTTTTGAGTTGCTTTTCTATATATTTTATTGATTTCTTCGCTATCAAGTGTGATATTTCGTTTTTTCATTTGCACTTTTACCAATTCTCCAGCCAATGAAACTACGCCTATATCATGGCCTGGCGAACTTTCTACAGCAACCACATCACCCATTGAAATGGTTAAATTTTCAGCATTTCTATAAAAATGCTTGCGTCCGTTTTTAAAACGAACCTCGAAAATATTGAATCGTTCTTGACCACTTGGCAATGTCATGTTTGACAGCCAATCAAAAACCGCTAATTTTTCACTGCCACTTCCACAAGTTCCTGTGCCACAATTTCCGTTACTTTTACAACCTCTAGGAACACCATTTACGGTTGTTCCACAACTTCCACATGCCATGTAATTCATTTATATTTAAATGGTTGATGGTTTTTGGTTGATGGTTTTTGGGCAATAAACTAAAACTATCAACAAAAAACTACTCACCAAAATGGTTCATAATTTTGATTCTCAAACAATTACAAAAATGATTTTTTTGTAAAGTTTAATCAGTAAATATATAAAATCTGAGTGAGAAGTAGCGTTAAAATTTTTGGTATTAGAGATTTTGTCACTTCAACATAAAGTTTTGTTCAATACACTCAACTGAATAAAACAGGAACTTTTATAAGTTTATGATACAGGTATCTAAGAAGTAATTAGCAATACAGTACGCTATAAGTATGCTATAACCTACATTAAGACAACTATTTAACCCGTCCTAAAATAACTATACAGGTTATTAAATAAATCCTATTATAGTTATACAAATATAATTTTTGATTTAATAAATCAAAATTATAACAACGACTATTTATGTAAAAATGATTTCCCCCCTACTTAATATGAATCTATAACCCATTCATTTTTAAAAGGCATCCTAGTTTTACAGCAAAATCTAAAACAAAAACTTATGAAAAAAATTACACAAAAGATACTGCTTTTTGCAATCTTTGGATTGCTTGCTTTATCGATGAATGGGCAAATAACTTATTATAATGACTTTAATTCAGAAACTGAATCTAGAGGGTTTACCGTCCAAAGAGTTTCTTTAGGTGGACAGAACTCTGCTGATGTTGGAGCAAGAGTTAGCGATATTCCAGATGGCGCTGACTCTAACCCAGTTTTTTCTGAAACAAGATCTACATTGACTATACCTGATGGAGTGACAAGAGCTCAAAGAGCTATCTCATTTAAAAATGTAAGTGGGACATCTCCTAATCTTGTAAATCATGAAATTGAAGCTTGGGCTTTGATGACAAATCAAAATCTTAGTGCTGTTAATGAACCGAAAGTTTCTTTTTGGACACAACAAAGGTTTATGATTGGTAGCGGCTCCACCTTAACAGTTTGGGTATCTGAAAATTACACCCATGGAACTGCACCTAGCACTGCAACTTGGACCAATGAAACTGCTAACATTAGTGGCGCAATCGCTACTTCTGGAGTTTCTCCACTAACATATGTATATGGTGAATTGGATTTATCTGCTTATAAAAGTGCTTCTGTAACAGTTGCTTTTAAAATTGTTACAGATAATTCTGCTTATGCTAGTGGAGTTAGTCAGCATGGAACATTCTATATTTCTGATGTGAAATTTCAAGGAACATTAAATGTAATGCCTGGCAATTTTTCTCCACTCAATACAAGCGCCACAGGACAAGCATCAATTTTTAAAACACCAACTGCTGCTATTGACGTAAATAATTTTTCAAATACTTCATTTTCAAACATTTTCACAACAAGTACTTCTACCCCTGCATTTAAACAATTTGTAGCTATGCCTGCTGGAGAAGGGTATAAATTTGAAGTATCAGGGAATTACGAACCAATTGTTGTTACTGAAGTTTTCTATAAGTTAATTGATGCGGATAGATTTAGAAATAATGTTGATCCATTAGTCGGTTCTAAATGGATTGTACAAGGCAGTAATGACGACAATTCTTGGGATGATTTAAGTCAACCTAGAACAATGACAACCGCTAATAGCGGCGATACACCTATTGAGTATACTGAATATTATATTCCTCTAACCACCTCTAAAGCTTACAGATATTACCGTTTTGTTTTGACAGAAGGATTTACATCTAATAGTGCAAATACCAGTCTTAGAGAAATAAATTTCAAAGTAGCCGCACTTTGGCAAGGAACATCCAATGCTGATTGGAGTACAGGTACCAATTGGAATACTGCTGTTGTTCCTACAAATGAGGTTGTTATTCCTGCAGGACTAACAAATTTTCCAACAATACCAACAGGAACAACCGTAACAACCAATAACATCACTATTGAATCAGGAGCCACTTTGGTAACTCAAGGTACTTCTACAGTTTCTGGAAACGTTACTTATAGGAGAAATATCACTCATACAAGTGGTAATTTAGAAGGGTGGCATTTGATTGGTGCTCCTGTTACTGGACAAGCCTATAATGCGACTTATGTTACCGCCAATTCTATTGCTTCAAGTGGAACTAATAGAGGAATCGCAACCTACAACAATGCAGTTGCTACAGGAAATTGGACCTATTTACAATCAGCTGGAAGTGGCACATTTACCAAAGGAACAGGATATTCTGTAAAAACATCCACAACTAGAGATATTTCATTTAGTGGATCTTTGCATACTTCAGATCCTGAATTAGTAGGAATCACTGTTGGCGCAGGAACTCCATTCAATTTGATAAGTAATCCTTTTGCTGCATTCGTAAACGCTAAAACATTTTTAGATGCAACCTCAAATGCTGATAAATTGACTAGCAAAACAATCTGGGTTTGGAATCCAGCAACTAAAAATTATGAAACTAAATTGGCTGGAGATCCTCAAGAATTTCTAATTGCGCCAGGACAAGGATTTTTTGTGAGCTGCTCAACTGCTGGAAATCTTGAATTTGCAAAAAGCAATCAAGTGCATTCAGGCACTGAAACATTCTTAAAATCAGCATCTATTCCTGAAATTGTTTTAAAAATGACTGCTGATACTGACGAAAGATTTGCTAAAATCAGATACCAAAATGAAGCAACAACTTCTTTTGACAATGGATATGATGGCGAAACGTTTTCGGGAGTTGCCAATAGTTTAGATGTATTTACACAATTGATTGAAAATACAACCGATAAAAAATATCAAATACAAGCCATTCCAAATTCAAATTATGAAAACATGGTTGTACCAGTAGGCGTATTTTCTTCATCAAGCAAAGAAGTTACGTTAACAGTTGATGCAAACAACATTCCTGATGGATATCATGTGTATTTGGAGGACAGAACAAATAATGTGGTTACATTATTGAGTGATGCAAATACATCTTACAAAACTACTGTTGAAAGTGGAGATTCTTTAGGTCGCTTTTTTATCCATATGAAAACTTCATCCGTTTTAAGTTCAGAAACTACTGAATTGACAGGAATCACTATTTACAAATCGAATACTGATTTAAAAATAATTGGTTTGAATGATGGAAATGCCACCGTTTCAATTTACACTGTTTTAGGTAAAAAAGTGGTATCAACTTCATTTAAAGCTACTTCAAACAATAGCATCAAATTACCAAATTTAGCGAAAGGAATTTATGTAGTTTCCTTACAAACAGAAAACAACGAATTAAACAAAAAAATAATTATTGAGTAATTAAAACCTGAAATCATGAAAAAAAATAGCACCACAAATCACGAAGAAATTACTCGTAAAGAAGCCATAAAAAAACTAGGTAATTATGGAAAATATGCTGCGCTTACAGCATTAGGAACCTACCTAATATTATCCCCAAAAAAAGCTCAAGCACAAAGTCCTGAAGCTCCTGGATCAGGATTTTAATTGCAAAAATTCGGCATAAGAAAGGTTTCTTATGCCGAATTTATTTTAAATAATCATCAAAAAATGGTTTTGAATTATTTTCTACCCAATTGATTTTATCATTTTTAGTAAAAAAATTATCATGAGTAATAAAAAAATATTTTTAAAAACAATTCTAGTAACATTATTTTGTGTGGGTTTGCATGCTCAAAACCCAAGTACATTATATAAAAATTGGTTAGATGCACAAACAAATAACACCACTCCTATTTTACCTACATTCAGTTTTGCTGGGTATAAAAATGGAGAAGTACCAATACCAACCACTTTTATTCAACAAGTGTATGATGTTACTAACTTTGGCGCTATTGCTGATGATCAAATTTCGGACAAACCCGCAATTATGGCTGCAATTGCTGCTGCTGAATCCAATCCAAATGGAGGGATTGTGTTTTTTCCTCCAGGAAGATTTATCATCAATGATGCTGCAACTGACAATAGAAATGAAATCATAAAGATTACCAAAAGTAATATTGTGTTAAAAGGAAGTGGATCAGGAAAAGGAGGAACTGAATTGTATCAAAAAGACAATACTGAACATCCAAACATGGCAACACAACCCTGGGTTTGCCCGTATTTGATTCAGTTTAATAACAATCAAAGTGCAACAAATTCTTTTATCACAAATGTAACTGCTGATGCTGCTAGAGAAACCTATACTATTCAGGTGTCTAGCACTACAAGTATTGCTGTTGGTCAATGGGTAGAACTGTATGTAAAAAACACCTCTGCAGCATTTGTTGCAGAAGAATTATCACCTTATACCACTGCTGATATGGATAATCCATCAAATTTAGATATAGTAAAAAGTGGCGTAGAAGTTAGAGAAATTCATAAAGTAGTTAGCAAAACTGCAAATACAATTACATTTAAAGAACCTTTACACAAAGACATTGAATCTAGTTATAATTGGAGAGTAAATAGATTTATAGCCATCGAAGAAGTAGGTATCCAAGATTTAAAATACACAGGAGGTTATACCTATAATTTTATACATCACAGAGCACCACAAGAACTATATCGTGGAGAAGCTGCAAATGGTCCTCATGCGTATTTGAGTGATTCTGGTTGGAGTGGAATTCAATTTAATCATGTGGTGAATGGTTGGATAAAAAATGTTGAATTTTCAGCAATGTCACAAGCAGCACAGTTTAAATTATCAGGATACAATACTGCAATTAATAATACCTACGTTGGAAATCCAGGACATAATTTTATATCTGCAAATGCAGCAACTGGAAATTTTATTGGTAAAAGCATCGACAAAACCACTGGAGTTTATCATGGAAGTGGCGTTACAGGCACAGCTATTGGCAATGTTTTATGGCGCAATGAACATCCTGCAAATGGAAAATCAGGAATGGAAAATCACGGAAGTCAACCAAGATCAACCTTATTTGATGTGTGTAAAGGAGGCTTTTTTTTCCGTCAAGGAGGAGGAACTGCAGCATTACCAAATCATCTAAGAAACATGGTTTTATGGAATTTTATTGGAATATCTTATAGAACTGATTTTGTAAAATCTTGGAGACCAAATTCTGAAACGGTCTATTCAAAATTTTTAATGCCCATAATTTCTGGACTAAGAGGATTTTCGATGTCAACAGCGGCTAATCAATTCCAAGTAAATGAATCACCTGGAAATCAAGTAGATGAAACTTCATTGTATGAACATCAATTGGCATTTAGGTTGGGTAGTTTACCAACTTGGGTAACAGAAATTAATCAAAGTAAAATTTTATATTCTGAGGATTTTAGTGCAAACTCCTCAAGAGGATACACGCAAAGAATCATCAATGATAATGGACATCCTGATGCAAATAACTTGATGAAACCAGTTACAGATATTCCTGATGAAACTGATAGTTTTTCTCTTTTTGATAAAACCAAGGACAGAGAAGGAGTAAGAATTCCGAATGGAAGTGTCAGAAACCAAAGAGCCATTTCAATATCAGGCACTAGCAATGATACAAATTATGCTGTTGATGCTTATGCTGTTTTTACGCCTTTAAATTTGACAAAATCAAACCCTTTGAGAGATAAAAATGATGACTATGTTTATGCTACCTTTTGGACACAAAGAAGGTTTGGTGATGGAGATATTGCCACAGTTACAATAGAAATTTCCATAAATTATTCAGGAACCGTTTTAGATGCTACATGGACCAAAGTGCCTTTACTTTCAGGAAAAATAAGTACAACTGCTGATGAAAGAAATTATGTAAAAGGCGTGATTGATTTAACGGCTTATGCCAATAGTGCTCAAGGAACAAATATTACTTTGGCAATTCATTATCAAGGAAGCTCATCTGCTTGGTCTTCAGAAAATAGAAATGGTATTTTTTATATTTCTGACCTGCAATTTATCACACAACCAACTCCTTTTACGGATATTTGGTCAGGAAAATTAGATTCAAATTTTACAAATCCTGCCAATTGGACAAACAAAGCTGCACCAACTGGAACGACAAATAAGATTCGAATTCCAACAAATTTACCCACATATCCAACAGCAAATACCTCTTTTTCTGCAAACGAAATTTTGCTAGAATCAGGATCAACATTCATTGCTGAATCTGCTGTAAATGCAACAGTTATTGTTAAAAGACAGTTGGAAACTCCAGAAGCAACAAGCAATACAACCATTGATACAGAAGAAGGTTGGCATTTGATTTCTGCACCTGTTTCAGGAGAAATTTACGGAACTTCTTGGTTGGATGCCAATAATATTGCCAGTGGAAATGGCTCTTTAAGAGGAGTTGCTGTTTATAATAACGCAGTTGCATCCAATAATTGGGTTTATACTGATGGAAGTAACGCTTCGTTTAATAATGGAATTGGATATTCTATAAAGAGAAATACTACTGGCGAAATATCATTTTCAGGAAATATACACACCTCAACTATTGATAATGTCTCTATAAACAAAGGCATTACTGGGTATAATTTACTAGGAAATCCATTTACATCATTCATAAATAGTGCTCAATTATTACGTTTATCTTCTAATAGTTTGTTGCTAGAATCTGAAACTTTGTGGATTTGGGATGCTACTTCCAAAAATTATATTGCAAAACTCTCTGGAGATGAAACTCCGTATAAAATTCACCCGAGTGAAGGATTTTTTGTCAAAGCAACTACTTCTGGAAATGTCACTTTTAATACTACTTTGCAAAGTCACAAGACCAATAATACTTCTTTAAAAACAACAGAATCTCCAAAAATTGTTTTGAAAATAGCATCAAATGATGGCATAAAAAGATTTACAGAAGTTAGATATTTGGATGCAGCAACCTTAGGTTTTGACAATGGATTTGACGGAGAAACTTTTTCAGGAACACCAAATAGTTTGGATATTTTCTCTTCTTTACTAGAAAACGCTTCAGAAAAAAAATATCAAGTACAATCCATTCCCAATTCGAATTATGAAAATATGACCATTCCAATTGGAATTAGTGCTGTATCACAAAAAAACATCACATTTTCCGTTGAATTTCATAATTTACCTTCAGGATACAACGTGTATTTAGAAGACAGAGTTGATCAAAAAGTGACTGAATTTAGTGATGAAAACACAAGTGTTCAAGTTTCCGTTGAAGGTTCAGAAACCTTGGGTAGATTTTTCCTTCACTTGAGAACCACAGGAATTTTGAGCGCAACTCATTCACCTTTTGATGGCGTTCAAGTGTATAAGACAAATGAAAATGATCTGCGAATTATCGGTTTAAATAATGAAAATGTTGAACTGACTTTATACACCATTTTAGGGCAAAAAGCATTAAGTACCTTTTTTAAAGGTGTAAAAGACTATCGTATAAGCTTACCTAAACTTTCTTCGGGAATGTATATTGTAAACTTAAAAACCGAAAATGGAGAATTGATTAAAAAAATTATAAAGGATTAACAACAAAAAATTTATCTTTTGTAGTGTGCATTTAATGCTATTTTGGAATCTTTTTTTCAATAGTACTAAAAAGTAAAAAATCAATTTATATCATTTCAAATAGAATCAACATCAGTCCTGTTATCAGTTCTGAAAGATGAAAATTGCCATGTTAGAATTCAATTTTTACAGTGATAAATAACAAATCTTCACCATCTGTTATGATGATATTTCTGTCAGGTTTCATTGAAATTTGAGCAGGGTTTGTTGCTGTATTTATAGCTTTTCGAGCAAAAACTTTTCCTCGATTGTTTGCTACAATTTCTAATTTACCAGCTTCAAAAGGCATATTCTAATTCAATCGATAAGGAGAATCAAAAAAATTAACAGAAATGTTGGTTTTATATACTCCTTTTTTTCCTTTTTCATAAGATTTTCTATTGACAAACAACTCGACTTCTTTTGCATTTATATAAAAAAAACAGAAATTTATTTAATTCAAGATACTTCCCAGTTTCAATGAGATAAAATATGTGCTTTTGTTTTTTTCGTCCGTTGACTTTCAAACAAATAGAAACAATTTTCGGAAAAACTGCCCAATTCAGTTGCTCTTAAATAGGAACTTATTGACTATCAATTTTATGACCAAACACTATTTAATATAACCTGTTAGGTGAAATTGAATTTTAAAACTAATTTGCCACGAATTCACAAATTTTTTATGACTATGAATCCAATAAATTCGAATTTTCATCAAACATGAAAACAATTATAGCATTGAATTATGTAAAGTCTGTGAATTCGTGGCAAAAAAAGTCTATCATGCTAATCAAAAAAATAATCACACCCAACAAGTAACATATATCTTTGATGAGTAAATTTCAAGACCAACTTTAAATTTTAAAATTTTGAATTTAATCGACAGTTACCTTACTACCCCACCAATCTTTATTGGGTAAAAAATCAGGTTGTAACATTTTTTTTCTTTCATTTTCTAAAGCAGTTAATGTTTTGGTTTTCATATTTTCATCATATTTTTTTCTTTTTTCAGCATCAAACTCCGAGTCAACTGTTGGATATTTTGCACCAACTTCGATAAGCCAAGTTTTCAGTTCTGTGTGTAATTTTTGGCTAATCGTTGGAAATGAATTTGCAATATTTTTTTGTTCAAAAGGATCCGTTTCCAAATCATACAATTCATTGTAATTACCTTCATAATAATGAATTAATTTCCATTTTCCTTTTCTTATTACAGAAGAAGGATCACCTCCTTGATTGCCATAATGTGGATAATGCCAAAACAAGGGTCTTTCGGTCAATGTAGTACTATTTTCAATGATAGGAAGTAAACTCAAACCATCTTTGTGTTGATTTGGAAGTAATTTAGTGTTTGTAAAATCAAGAATTGTAGGATAAAAATCAGCTCCTGTAACAGGATAAGAAATCTTTTTTTTAGTCTTAGAAACCCAAGGAATATGAATTAAATAAGGCTCTCTGATACCACCTTCATATTGGTATCCTTTTCCACCTCTAAAAGGCAAACTTGCTGTTGAAAAACTATCTCCAGAAGAAACCCCTCCATTATCTGAGGTGAAAATAACAATGGTGTTTTTATCTAAACCACTATCTTTTAAGGCTTTTAAAACAATACCAACAGCATCATCCATACTCTCCACCAAACCCGCATAAATTGGATTGTCTTGAGTTTGACGAATGGGCAATTTCTTTTCCATCATAAATCCAGTTTCTTTGATGCCTTGCCTTTGCGCTTTACTTCTATATTTTTCCCATCTTTCCTGATTGGTTTCGATAGCGCCATGAACTGCATAAAAAGACAAGAATGCAAAAAATGGTGTTTCGTCATTTTTTTTGATAAAATTAGCAGTTTCATGAGCCAATCGTTCCGTTAGATTTTCACCATTTGAGCCATCACTCATTTTTGGATTATTATAAGGAGAAAAATAACCACCCATAGGGCTTCCACTCTTATAACCGCCTACATTAATGTCAAAACCATGGTCTTCAGGATGTGAACCAACATCACCCAAATGCCATTTTCCGGCATAGAAGGTTTTGTAACCATTCGCTTTCAGGGCTTCTGCAATGGTAATATCTTCTTTTGGAAGTGCTGCTGCGTTTTCAGCAGGCAATAGTTTGTCATGTCTGTTATGAGAACGCCAATCTGTTCCTGTTTTTGCACCAATCCAGTCTGTGATACCATGTCTTGCAGTGAATTTTCCAGTCATAATTGTTGCTCTTGACGGACTGCAAACTCTGCTTCCTGCATAACCTTGTGTAAACACAAAACTTTGTGCGGCTAACGAATCGATATTTGGGGTTTCATAATAGGTGCTTCCTGCAAAACCCAAATCATGCAAACCCAAATCATCTACTAAAACAAATAGAACATTGGGCTTTTCTGGTTTTTTTGAAACCATTTCTTTTTTTCTATTTTCTGGATTATTGCAAAAGATTGCAAAAAACAAAAGCAATAAAAGAAGTTTTACGTCATTATTTGAAGGTAAAAAATTCAGATGTTTTAGGCACATTTTCTATAATTTTAGTTAATTCTATTTTTGTTTCAGGAAATTCATCTGACAAATTATTTTTTTCAAAAGGATTGTTATCTTTATAAAACAAGTGGAAGGTTTAAAATAGAAACAAAATAAACCCAAATAAACATATTGAAAATGTCTATTTTAAGATGGGTTCTAAAAAAGCTATAATCAATTTACTCAGTTTTTCGTAACCTTCCTTTTTGTAATGAACATTATCGGAACCTTACCCAAAAGTTTCATGAATAAGAATGGAGGGCTTGTAAATGTCATTTACAGGAATACTATATTTTTTCATAATTTTTTTCGCTATTTCATTATATTTTTCCGGGTCGTTTTCGAATCTACCGGCTTCGTTTTTTGGAACATAGGTTGTGGTCACAAAAATCAATTTTGCTTTCGTTTTTTTCTTTAGTATGGATACGATTGAATCCAAATTTGATTCGTATTCTTGTAGGGTAAATTCAATTTTGCCTTTTATTTTGTCTCTATTGCCTTGTTCTTTTGAATCTGGATGTCGATAACATAAATCCCACAATCCCCAATTAAATTGTATTACATCCCAAGATTCGTTTCCTAACCAATTTTCAATATTCAACAAGCCTGTTCTAGTGTGTTGTGCATTTCCCTCATTATGGATAATTGTCGCTCTTTGCGCAAAATATTCTTGTACAAATGGTGTGTAACCAATAGAGATAGAATCTCCAATAATTAAAACTTTTGGTTTTTTGTCATTATAGAAACTCAACTGTAAAAAAAATAATAAAAGTGACAAGAGAGATATTTTGTTCCAATACATTTTGTTTTTTATTTAAAATTAATAAAATAAATAATGCTTTTAAAAAGCTAAAGTTTTAAAAAGCGTTCAATTTATTTATAAAATTCAAAAATATTGATTTAGCCATCAATGAATGGGGTGCTATTTGTTAAATTAAGGGGGCTTATTAGTCTGCCTATAATTTTATTCATTATTTTAAAAATGTATAAAAAATGGATTATTTTAGTTTATTTTGCGTGCAAAAATTCTTCTCAATGAAAAAACTTATTTTGATTTTTAAATTTATTTTCACTGTTGTTTATAAAAATAAAAACCACTAAAAAAAATTTATGGCTCAATTTCACTGAGTGATTTTGGGGATTTTAAAACAGAACGCTTTGGTGGTTTAAAGAGTTTTTATTGACCAATTTTTATTGAGATTTTTTTTAAATTTTACTTTTGGATTTTTCAAGAGTTTGAACGGATTAACATAGGTTTTCAAATGATACCATTTTTAGGAGGACAACAAATTAGTCTTTGATGTAAAATAGCATTTTTGGAATTCTTTTCTGAGGCAAGATATTTCATCCAAAAAAAATAAACCCAACCAAAAATTAATTCAAATAAAAAGGGATTTTTAATCTTTAGGTTGGATTTTGATTATTTTAAAGAAAAATTAATTCACTATTATCTTTTTAGTAATGGATTGAGCAGATCCAGCAACATCAATTTTTATCATATAGATTCCTTTGTTTAGATTTCGAACTGGAATTTGTGATTTGAAACCACTTTTATAAACAGTTTGTCCTAAAACATTTACCATTGAAATACTTTTAATATTTCGGTTTTTATCATTCTTGATATTGATTTTATCAGAAGTTGGATTTGGATACACCAAAATATCTGTATCTACCAGATTTTCATTCAAAGATAATGTTGAGTTTTCAGCGAATTTAAAATCAGAAAAAAACCAGCGCCCATTTCTATTGTTTACATCTGAAAAAGTTCCTTCATTTTTATATTCGGTTTTAATGGCAACTGCAAACCTATCTGAACCAGCTGTGCCAGCATAACTTGTTAAATCAACATAAGAAAATGCCCATAAACCATCGTTGTAAAACGTTTCTTTTACATTGGTAATTGTTGATGTAATATCTGTCCAAGTTACCGTTGTTGGGTCAGTTCCATCCTGATAATCAGTAGTTACCAACATTTTAACCACAGGTTTTGTAGCACCTTCTTGAAATCTATTTTGTGAAGCAAAAGACAAAATCAAATTGCTTAATGAAGAAATGTCTATTGCCTCTGTAACAAACCAAACATCTGCTTCAAAATTTACTCCAGAGTCATGTCCTTTGATGTCTATACTTTTATGTGTTCTGACATCTCCTCTAGGAATATTAACTGCAGGTCTTGTGTACCCTAAAAGAGTTTCTGTAGGAATTGTGTTATTTCTAGTAATCAACGTGGTAATAGGAATATTCTCTGGATTGTGCGTTACAAAACTGGTAAATCCTGAGCTAGTTTCATTTAGAAAATCATCATAATAAATAATGTTTTCTTGTGCGTTTGAAAACTGCAAGATGAAAATTAACAGGAAAAAGAAAGTAATTTTTTTCATAATGATACGTATTTTAAGTTTGTTGTAAAACTAAAAGTTCGCACTAAAAATAAAGAGGTACAAATCATTAAAAGAAAGGGGGGAAATTCTGTAAAAAATTATTATTATACAACATTTAATCAAAAGTTTTTAACCAATCTTGCAATCTTTTTGTCCAAGATTCAATGGTCCCTTTCCCAATTGCCAAACCAAAACCGTGACCTCCTGTGGGATAAATGTGAATTTCAGCAGGAACGCCTGCTTTGAGTAAAGCCTTATAAAACAGCAAACTATTTTCAACAGGCACCAAATCGTCATCACCTGCTTGAACTATAAATGTCTTAGGTGTGCTCTCTGTAACTTGCAATTCATTTGAAAAAGATTGTATCAAATTTTCAGTAGGATTTTTACCGAGCAAATTTTCTCTTGAACCTTGGTGCGTAAATTTCAAATTCATGGTAATCACAGGATACATCAAAACCATAAAATCTGGACGTGCATCTGTATTGTCAATTTCGGAATTAGCCGAAATTTTTTGATTGAAATGAGTTCCTAAAGTTGAGGCTAAATGTCCTCCTGCCGAAAAACCCATAATGCCAATATTGTTTTTAGAGATTTGAAATTTATCAGAATAAAATCTTACATACCTAATGGCTCTTTGAACGTCCTGTAGAGGTGCCAAATGTTTTTCGATAATTGAATTGGAATTAGGCAATCTTGATTTTAAAACAAATGCTGTTATACCAATTGAGTTGAACCATTTTGCGATATCCGTTCCCTCTAAATCATACGCCAAACCACCATAACCACCACCAGGACAAATAATTACTGCCTTGTTAGTTTTGTTGATTTTGGTAGGTTGAAAAACTTCAATAGTTGGATTTTGAACATTTGTAATCCAAAGGATGCCATTTTCTTTATTGGTTTTTTGCTCCTTTTCATTACTTTTTGTTTGATTTGGAATGGCATCATCCCAAAGGTTGATGATTTGATTTTGGCTTTCTGTCATTTGAGAAAAAGAAAATAATGCATACAATAGTAGTGATAATTTATAGTTCATTTTTTAAAAATTTTAAAAATTTAATAGGGAATTAGCTGATGAAACTCCCTTTTTTGATATCAAGGATCGTTGGTTTGTTTTAAAAGAATTGCCAATTCTTTGAGTAATTTCTTTGAAATTTTTGGTATTTCATCCAACTGCAATTTATTGAGTTGATAAGGATCCTTTTCATTGTCATAAATAAATGATTCAACATGTTCTTTTTTGACATTCTTTTTTTGAATCACTAAGGTATATCTGTCTGTTAAAACGCCTCTTGCGTTGTAAATCATCAACAAACTCGCTATTGGTTTTTTGATAGTACTCGTTGATTCATTTAACAAATATGATGAAAAATCGCTGCCTTCTATTGTTTTGGGAATATTATTTTTAAGTCCAGAGAGTCCCATAACAGTGGGCAAAATATCAGGCACACTCAACAATAAATTTGTGGTACGTGGCTTTAATCCTTTGGGCCAATGGACTATAAATGGAATGGCAATAGCTTCTAATTCCATTTGATTTTTTCCTTGTTTTCCATGACTTCCTAACATTTCTCCATGATCTGAGGAAAATATAACAATGGTATTATCAAGCATTCCTTGTGATTTTAGCTCGTTTAAAACCAACCCAATATAATAATCAACACTTGAAACTGCTGCAAAATAGTTTCTAGCATGTTTGGTATTTTCTAGTTTTGCATTGTTTCTTACGACAAGGTTTTTATCAATTTCAGGATATTTTTCTTTGCTGTAAAATTTTTCAACCATTGACACATCAGTATTTTTGTCATCCCAAGGATTGTGTGGAGGATTCAAAGACCAAATCAACAAAAAAGGTTTGGTAGCATCTCTTTGATTTCGATTATTTTTAAGGTAATCAATAATAACTTTTGATTCACTTTTGGGTGAATATTGTTTTGGATAATGAATTTCGCCATCTTTTTTCCCGTCAATAGTAAATGGATCATTAGAAAAAACCATTGGATTGAAATGATCGTCTTTTACAGATTGATAAAAATATTCAATTCCTTGACGTTCTTTTCCAGGAGGAATATAGGTATCAAAATTATTGATGTAATTTCCTCCTGGTGAAGAAGTAGTTGCCACAAAATTACCAGTTTTATCGAATGTAGGTTCAGGTTTTAGCCAATGAGCTTTACCAATATATGCAGTATTGTAATTGGCTTGTTTAAATAAATTGGGCAATGTCGGGATATCATTTTTTAAAGATTCATCTCGCCCAACTTTACAATTATTCCAAATGCCATTTTGTTCAGGATATAAACCAGAAATAAGCATTCCACGAAAAGGACTGCATACAGGATAATTGCTCACAGCATTTGTAAAAACAATACCATTTTCGGCTAAATTGTCAATATTTGGTGTAATGACAGGGTCTGGTTTTCCGTAAACCAAATTCTTATAAGGCTCTTTAGACCAATATCCAGCGCTATATCTTCTTAATTGATCAGGAAAAATAATGAGTACATTTGGCTTTATTTCTTTGTTAATTTCAATAGAAACATTCTTGTTTTTATTCTTATTTTTCTTACTTCCATAGAGAAATAAAAAGCAGAAGACCAAAATAAAAAGAATTTCTAAACGAAATTTCATGTTCCAATTTTTAATTAAAGATCGATATAGCTTATTTTTTTTAGCTTATTTTTTGTTTTATAGCTTTATCCAACACCATACTTTTAACAACTTTGACACCTTTAAACATCAACGTTTTTTGTTTGTAAAAGTAATACTGAATTGCATGTTTGACGGGGTATAAATAATTTTAAAAACAGGGATTATTTGGTATTTCGACATATAACAACCATTAATTACGAACTGTTTTAATTATTATAAATTCTAATAAACAATCTTTATTTGATTACATGAATCTTGTTTTGACCATTAGTATTCTCGATTATTACAACTTCGCCTTGAACCATAATATCATCAACAATAAAAAAGTAATTTTCAATTAAAGGTGTCTTATAAGCAACTAAAACTATATATTCTGATTTGTTTGTTGATATTTGTAAAGCCTCAACATCTTTATCATCAAGAAGTTCTCCTTCCCTGTTGTAAACTGAAATTTTTGTATATTTCAAATTATTTTTTTCAGGGAAATATAACAACGTTATCAATGATGTAAACCCCACAGACGTTTTATAAAATTCAACTTGTTTACTTGGTAATTTAAGATTGTATTCAGGGGAATACCAAGCGTTGTTCAATGTAATTCCAACATCTTTTATAGGTTGAATTTTTAAGTTGTTTTCACTGTAAGTTGTTTCAATTGAAGACTCTTTGATTTCAACCTTGTCATCTGAAAAATTAAAATATTGCGAGTACTTATGATTTTCTCTTGAAGAAAAGCTATCGAACAACAACCAAATATCAGGTTTTAAATACAGCATTCTTCTTTTGACCTCAACAGGATCCTTCAATCTTTTATACCCTGTATTCTTCGCTTCTCCGTAATCAAAAAAAGTCGTGGATTTTGTATAAATATCTTCAGATGATGCTTTATAATCAGTTTCCCAAACACCTTTTAAAATACTGTTTGGTAAATCATCTACTGCGAGTGTATTGTGTTCTTTACTACTTTTAATGAGTTTTCTAAATTCATTATCCATATAAGTATAGCGGCCATTATCAACAAGATAATCTCTATTATTAGCAAATATAGTAAAGCTTAAAAGGTCGTCATGTGCATGCCCCATAGCCAATTTTCTCAAATGCAAGGAACTATAGCTTGCGTTTTTATTCCACGAACTTCGCATGTAATAATCACCAGCATTTTGCTGAAAATAGGATAAAAAAGCGGGGTTTATTGGTTTTATATTCTCATAATCTTCTGCAAGATTTTTTCCAAGTATCAAATAGTTTTCAAAATCAAGTGTATTGTATGCTCTAGACTTGAAAACTTGATTTTCAAATAAAAAGGCAGCTAAGGTTAAAAGGCCTCTTGTGTCAGTATCATCACTATCTCCCAATAATGGTTGGTGGTAATTTGGTTTTTGCCAGTGTAAATTGGCAGAAGCCATATCTTTTGTTTTTTGAACTAATGTTTTTGTAAGTTCTACATGATTGCGTTTTGCTAGAAGATTTACATTTAGCAAACAATGAAAAACTTCATTGTGATACATAGGTGAATGTTCCCAATGGGAGCCATCCTCTAATATTTGGAGTTCTACACACCTTGATAGTTTGTCTATCGCATTTTTTTGCCAAGCTAACGCCCAGTTGAAATCTTCCAGAAAAACAGACAAATTGAATAATCCATGATATTCTAGGATACCCCAATTGCTAGTTAATGAAAAATTACTAAACGTATTGTTAATGTAAGCTCCATGAACTAATAGAACTTTTAAAAATTTTTCTAGAAATTCAGGGGTAACATGCTTGGAATATTTGATAAATTCGAAGGATTTAATCCAGTTTTCACAACGTATTCCTGCTTCAATTCTGCGCCATGATGCAGATTGTTTATGAATATCTTCAAATGAAGATAGGGGATTATTTTCAATCCAATGGGTTACTTGATTTACAAAAGTTTGAGCATACTTCTCATTTTTTGTGAAAAAATAGGCTTTACCTAAATGAGTCCAATATCTATGACGATTAAGCATAAAAGTCCATTCTGGGTCTCCAAAAGGATTTAAGTTCCAATCTATGTTATTTTTAAATTGATATGGGACGTTGGTGCGCTCCATATCCCATTCTTCTCTAAATAAGAAATATTTTTTTATAACTTGGTCGGCTATCTTTATGGATCGCTTCACCTCATTTGGATATTCGCTTTGAATAAATTGACAATCTCCGTCTGAAACTTGCTTATAAATATCCTGCTTTTGCCTATAAAACTCAAGAAGCTGAACGAATCCTTTGTTCTTATTTTTTAGATAGCTGTTTTTAACCTCCAGTAACTGGGGATTTTCTGGGTTTAAATGATCAAAAATATTTTCACAAGAAAGATTGGTTTTCTGAGAAAATACCTGACCAATAATTAATAAAGCGACTAAAAATAATGAGGCATTTTTGTGTGATATTTTCATTTTTTTTAAATCTTAAATAGCAAAATACATAAAATTAGGAAGTTATTTAAAACAACATTTTTAGAAGTAGTTTTTTCTTAAAAATATCACACATTGAATTGTGTCCCAATTCAATGTGTGATTTAAAACTTTTTTTAAAATTGATTACAGTAATTAAGACTAGTATTCAGTTGTAATTATACGATTACTTAATTAATCAGTTCTGGAGCAACATCAATTTCTGCTTGAGGTATAGGAGTGAAATAAAAATTATCAGCTGAGGTATTGGTTGATGCACCATGACCAGCCCAAACATCAATATCTTCTAGGGGTGATCTATTGGCTAGCACATTCGCCAAACGTTCCATACGGATTAAATCGTACATTCTTTCATATTCTCCTGCAAGTTCCCATTTACGTTCTGTAAATGCCAACTCTTCAAGCGATCCATTAGCATTCGTTAAAGGTAAGGTTGCTCCAGCTCTTGCATGTACCTCATTTAAAGCAGCCCAAGCATCTGCCGCGGGAGCTCCTGCTCTACCCGAAGCTTCTGCGTATATCAATAAGACTTCTGCGTAGCGCATAAAATATCTATTCATATTGTTGGATGTCGTATTGACAGTCTCGGCATAGTTTCCACCAACAATTTTACGATACATTGGGTGTCTGTCAGCAACATTGGGAAAGTTTTTCCAATTAGAGGCATCTGGTTTGGTTCCTCTTGGGATTACCTCATTCAGCCATGTGTCTTCAAAACGTTTCATAGTACCCTCTGCGATTGCAGCAGCCTTAAAGTCATCATAAAAAGCAACTTCACCATAAGTTTCATTCCATCCACCAGCATTTGGCGTTAGACCAAGTCGACCTGTTGTTCTGTTTCCTGAAACTCCAAGGTTGAAACATTCGATACAAGACACCATTGTAAAAACACCTTCACGATGTTTAAACCTATCAGCAACGGTAAAAATAGAACGAATATTAGGAGCCAAGGAATAACTGTAAGGACCATTAATAACCTCCTTGGCTTTAGCAGCTGCTAGTGAATATTTGCTTGCTTCTTTTATTGGGTATCCTGCCCAATGTAAATAAAGTTTTGCTAGATAAGCCTTGGCTGCACCTTTACTTGGTCGGGCTCCTGAAGTTGGAATACCAGGATAAACATCAGGCAATAATTTTTCTGCTTCTAGCAAATCTGATTCAATTTGAGCATAAATATCTTCAAACGAAGCCCTTGGCAATGGTTGAGTAGCACCAGCAACAAGTTGGAGTGCAACTCGCCCATAAGTTCTTGTCAAATGGAAATAGGAAAATGCTCTTAAAAAATAAGCTTCACCTATAAGCCTGTCAATAACAGCTTTATCTCCATTAATGTTCTCTTTTGTATTAATGGCATTATTAGCTGCATTAATTACTAAATATGAACTCCTATAGGCATCTATTGTACGCTCGGAAGCAACACTCTGCGTGCGCCAATCTGATTCTCTAAAACCTACTTTATTACTTTCACGATGAGTTGATATATCATCACCTCCGTAGGCATTTATAAAATATCCTGACCATTTTGCATCATTAAAAAGATTTCGGTACATCCCCGTCACAAGCGACTCTAGGGCACTAACCGAAGTTAGACTTGAAGGATTTAAATTAACAGCTGTTGGGTCTTCATCAAGATTTGCACAAGAGAATATTGTGAACATAGTGAAAAGAATAGTATAAATTTTTCCCCATTTAAAATTGTTATTTTTTTTATTTTGTATCATAGTTTAAAATTTTAATTTTAGTTAAAGATTAATATCAATGCCAAGCGTAAATGTTCTTGGATTTGGTAAAGCTCCAAAATCAAATGATGGAGCAGTGTCATCTCCTGCATTAGTCGAGGAAACTTCTGGATCGTATCCTTTATAACTAGTTATCGTGAATAAGTTTTGAGCACTTAATGTTACTTTAAAATTAAGTCCATTTAAATTTGGTAATGTGTATCCTAAAGATAAATTACTTAAACGAATAAAACTACCATTTTCTAGATACCTTGTAGAAATAACTTGATTCGTTCCAGAAGTGGGACTATCTGGATTTAAAATATCGGCACTTGTGGGTACAGTAACATCGCCCCCTGCAAGTGAAATAGCACCTCTTGTAGCATTAAGAATATCAAAGCCATGAACCCCTCTTATTAAAAAATTAAGGTCAAAACTTTTATAAGTCAAAGTACTATTAAATCCCCAATTAAATGTAGGTGTACCATTACCAATAATACCTAATTCTGGATTATAAGTAGCTACACCCGAAGCGTCTGGCCCGGTGTAAGTATATCCATAAAAGTTTCCTAATGGTTGACCTTCTTTAATAGAATAAAAATTTGCCTGAGCACCAAAAATTAACGGTCTTAAAAGAATTTGTTCTGCACCATCTAAATCAACTACTTTGTTTTTAACGGTAGATAATGTTAATGCAGTGTCCCATTTAAAGTTTTCGCTATCAACGACTGAGGCAGATATGCTTACATCTAAACCCTTATTTTGAACCTCACCTGCGTTGGTACGCACAATCCCTCCACCTAAATATTGTGGCACTGTTTTATCTAACAATAAATCAATCGTATTCTTTTTAAACCAATCAACACTTAAGTTTACACGCCCATTTACTAAATTAAAATCTATACCGGCATTAAATTGCTTAGTGGTTTCCCATGTTAAATTTGGATCAACCAAAGAAGCATTACCCAATCCAATATTTATGGCGGAACCATTAAACCAATAATTATTTCCTGGATTTGCAGATGAGAACGTAGAATAGGGTGGTACATTTTGATTACCTGTTTCTCCGTATCCGGCTCTTACTTTTATACCCGTAAAAAATGAGTCCTCTTTGAGAATCAAGTTCCCTAAATTATAAGCTGTAGAAATGGAGGGAAAATACCCAGTTCGATTACCGCTTCGAAAACGAGAAGATTGATCAATACGGAAAGTTCCTGTCACTAACAAGTTGTCATTTACATTCAATTCCGCTCTACCAACATAAGATTCTAAAGAACTTTTAGAGAGGTTTGAACCCGCCGTTACAGAACCAGCAAGCTCATTTAAGTAAAAAGCCTCACTGAGTCCAGAAATTACATAACCATTGGCACTGAATCTATTTGTTTTTAGATCAGAGGATTGAAGTTCATAGATACCCGTCAATTTAAGGGTTGTGGTTTCACTAAATTTCTTAGTCCAAGTTAAGATATTGCTCAATTGGTAATTGTTAGAACTAACGGAACTGTAGGAAGCATTAGGATTAATTATAGAGGAACCTGCTGGAATTCCCTGGTAAACTTCATCATTAGAGTTTCTGGTAATAGCACCTGCTAATACTGTAAAATTAAGTTTGTCTGAAATATCGTAAGACATATTTAAAGTAGCATTAAGACGATCTTCTACCAAATTACCATCCCGTTCGTTCATGACAGCTATTGGATTAACTAATATAGAACCATAACTAGATTGTAAATTGTAATTCCCATCAGCATCTCTAACTGGTAAGGCTGGGTTGAAAGCCAAAACACCCAAGATACCACCCCTAAGATCACTAGAAGATCTAGCACCTCCTAAAACTAAATTATGCGCTTCTTCTTTCGATCCATAAATATTTAAGCCTATCGAAAGTTTATCTGTTAAATCTGTATTTAAATTACTTCTTATAGCATACCGTTTAAATCCAGTATTGATAATGATACCCTCTTGATCCACCAGATTACCAGAAAGAAAATAATTTAATTTTCCTTCTTTTCCACTTGCAGAAACCTGCATATTATTAGTAATAGCGGTTTTAAAATATTCATCTTGATAATCTGCCCCCTCTCCTTGAACAGTAATACCAGCTAAAGTAGCAAACTCTGTTGGAGATAAAAGATTTATTTTTTTAGGCACTTTTGAAATGGAGGTAAAATAATTTACATTTACTTGAGGTTTTCCACTTTTACCTTTTTTAGTAGTTACCAAAACGACACCATTGGCACCTCTTGACCCGTAAATGGCTGATGCAGATGCATCTTTCAATACATCAATACTTTGTATGTCGTTAGGATTTAAACTAGAAAGTTCCCCTCCAACAACTCCATCAATTACCACCAAAGGATCATTGTTACCATTAATTGAGTTCGAACCTCTAATACGGATTTTAATATTTCCACCTGGTGCACCAGTGTTTCTAATTACGCTTACACCAGCGGCTCTTGATTGAAGAGCATCTTCTACCCTCGTTAAAGGTTGTCTTTTAAAATCTTTTGATGAAATTGAGGAAACAGACCCTGTTAAATCAGATTTTTTGGACGTTCCATACCCTATAATAACGATATCATCCAGCAGTTGGGTATCGCTCTCAAGTACAACATTTAAGATTTTTAAGTTTCCAACTTTCTTTTCAATAGTCTTGTAGCTTATGTAGCTAAACACCAAAATATCTGTTGAAGCCACATTTTTTATTGAATATAAGCCATCAAAATCTGAAGTAACTCCAACTGAAGTTCCTTTTATAATAATATTTACTCCCGGAAGAGGCTCGTTATCACTAGTCGTCACCTTTCCGCTTATTGTTTGCTGACCATAAATAAACACGCTTGTTATTAGTAAAATAAGCGTAATTAATAATTTGTTTTTTTTCATATTTAGATAAATTTATTATTTTTAAAAGTTAAGTTTTGAGAGTTGTAGAATCTAAATTATTTGTTATGAAATTATTTACCAAAAAAGCTTCAATTTTTTTCATCTTCAAAGTTGAGACCACACATTTGTATGAAACTAGTTATTATTTCGGCCACTTTCCTAGATTATTTTTAGTTAAAATGAATTTTTGGTCACAATCTGTCTTTAAATTACACAGTTGGTTATCATAAGAACTTCCTGTTTCGATTTTTTTCTCTCTAATTTTGTGATTCAATTATGGTGGAATTAATATCCAATCAGCTTTTTTATATGTGTTTCTTGAATCGGTCTTGGTAAACAAATCATCAATCCCTTTTGACGATTTATCAAATAAAATTTCAAAAAAATTATTTGTTGTTCTGTAAAATTCGGTGTCCAAATCCGTTAAGTTCTGGAAATTAGCTAGCAGATCCGATTTTAAAAGTATTCCTTTTGATACAACACCTTTGATTCTTGTTTTTCGATAAGGTATAAATAGAATTTTGGCACCTACCTCCAACAAACTATACTTACCTCCTAGAAAGCTTTCTGTTAACATGCAGTTATCTAGTTTCTCTTCGGTCTCATAATAGCTGTAGTTCAATACATTACTTATAGGACTTAAAAACACGACCCTACTATTTTCTAACAAACTAATGTTCATGAATAATGAAATTATTGAGTAGTTTATGCCCTTGTTTAGGCGCATTTATTTTTTTTATAACGTCCATCTTAAAAATGCAACTATGTAAATTATCTGCATTTTTAATGTGTTAATTTATTTTTAATTACGAGGTTTCAAGCTGTTAATTTTATTGAGATACCTGTTTATTTTCGCAAGTTATCGTAGGCATTGTTTTAAAAATATATAGAAACCTTTCCAATTATTGGTTACTTTTTTTCATTGCTAATCCATATAACTTTTCTGCGAAACTGACTCCCAAATCAATATAAGCTTGACTAACAAAATGCCACCTATCCGTAAATTTATAAAACTTAGCATTGCGAACAATAGCGGCATTTTTATCAGTCTTAACATATTCTTCTTGTGCATAGTGCACTAATTCTTCATATGGATATACTTTATCTCCTTTATCCCATGAATCTGAAATTTTCCCTATAACTATTGGTAAATCATCTGTAAGTAAACTAGCTCTTATTAAATCCATTAACCGTTTTAAGTTATATAAATAACGATTTGCAATTTCTTTGGTATCCGTATCAGCTTCACCTTGCATCCAAACAATTCCAGTAGGCATCAAAACATCTTCTATACCATTTTTATCGATATCTCTTTCACGAAAAGCATTTCTTATGGTAGCCAAAAAATGATCATATTGATTTATCCCTTGATTTGCATTATAATCAGGTTCCCAACATCCTGGTTTTCTTTGAGCCATGCTGTCAATGGATGTACCTCCCCTAGAATATTTTATGATGGCAATTTTATCATTGGGATATAAGGATTTCATTTTCTTGGCAAATGACAATTCTAATCCATACCTATCTGATAGTCGATTTTGTTTTCCATCTGATTTAAAACCTGTGCCATGACCTGGCTTTAATTTTTCCCAAATACCTAATCCCCCATCTAATTCTCCTCCTATAGCTGGATTTCCATGAAATATAAAAACATTTTCAAAGTTTGTTTTTAATGAATCTGGCAAGTCTTTATTATATCCAAAGCCATCCATATTTGATTGTCCTCCCAAAAAGAACAATCTCACAGTTTCTGTCTTATCTTGAGCGATTGCTAAAGAGCAAAATACCAAATGACATATTGTAATGAAAGTTTTCATAATTTTTTAATTTATATTTTTTATGAGAAATTATAATCGTTAATAATTAATAGTAGGTGTTTAGCAAACTTCAATACCTTGAACTAGCCATCAACCGGAACAAATATTTTATTACTTTGATCAGTATTAATCACTAAAAAAAGTGTGCCTATTAAAACAATTAATTCATTGACTTTCGTGATTATTTATCATTTAGTTTCGTTGTTTTTTAACATCAATCAACCATTCAGGAAGTTTTCCTAAACGTAATTTTAATTGTTCTTCAAACAACGATTCAGGTTTTACTGGAGTTCCTAAACTTTCTAAAATTTGAATTTCGTCTTCTTTAAAAGTAGTTCCACTCCCATGAAAACCAACAACTATAGGATTCACAATTCTCCAATACCAAGTTTCAGTTGCAATAAATCGAAAATTCTCCTCGGGTTTGTCTATTTCTTTAAAATTCCATAAAACCAAATGTTTCCCATGATTCGGCAAGTTAAACCTAGCACCACCTGCTCTTCCTTGAAAAAAACCACCTTCAACATTGTCAAAAAGTGTGGCTCTTGGTTGAGAAGCATGTGATTCAAAAGACGTATGGGCGGCATATTTTGATCGCCAAATAACGGTATTTGTGGTGCTACCTCCAGAAACTCCAAATGAGTGATGCATGCCTGCAGAGTCAACAGAATTTGCAATCAAAATTCCTGTAGAGCCGGAAACATCAACAGCTGTGTGACCGATTTTTCCTTCTACAATAACATTTAAAGCTGTACAAGCTGCTGTTACCGAAAACTCTAACGCTCTACTTACATTTTTAAAAGTTACGTCTTTTACCCACGAATTGACTGCTCTTGTTATTTGAATACTACTCCAACCACCATCATCTTGAGCTGATCTGTGATGAATAAAGTCTTTGGTCCAATTTCCTTCAAAAGTCATGTTTTCGAAACCAACATTCTCTAAATATTCAAAAGCATCGATTTTCCAGCCGTATTTTGCTTCGATATTGTAATGAATGGGCGATACCAGATGAATCGTATTTCCTTCCACTTTTGCCACTTGATGATGCTCATTTACTTGAACTCCTTTTTCAATAATGGCTGTCCAAGTTGGATCTGGTTTTAAAGGAAATAAATCTTTTTCAACTAATTCTGGGGAATTGTTCAACACTTTGATGGTAATCCAATCTCCTTTTTTTATTTTGGAAGCATTTTCAACATGAATGATGAATGTTTCTCTAGTAGCATCTTTGGTAATATTTGTAATAAATTTACCTCTTTTTTTGGTTGCTACTTTTATTGAAAATGGCACTGTCCATAATTTTTCAGGATCAGCAGGAGGCAAATCATTTTGAAAAAAAATGATGGATTCATTTCGGTTTTCGCCTCTAAAAACAATGTTGGAAGATTGAATTAAAATAATACTTTGATCATCCTGTGGAGTATTCACAAAATAAGTTCCTTTTGGAAAATAAATAATTCCCTGTTTATTTTTAGTTGCCTCTTCTATCGCTTTTTGAATGGCTTTTTTGTCCGATAATGTGTCATTTGGAATTGCTCCATATTTAGTAACGTCAAAAATTTCGTAGTTTACAAAGGGAATTGGCTTTTCACTGTATTTATATCCAGAATAAGAAAAATCTGGTAAAATAGGTTCCGTATTATTTTTCTTGGCTTCTTTAAAATTATCCCAAAGAGTTTGCTTTTGAGCAGAACAATTTAAAAATGAAAAAGTTAAAAAAATCAGTAATATGAGTCTTGATTTCATCTATTTTTATTTTTTTATTTTTCGTAATAAAGCTTCTAAATAATAATAATCAGCATAATTTAGAGGAACATCAATCTCATTATCATGAGGGATGCTTCCAACGCTGTGTTTTAGTATAAAATTGTTATTTTCACCAAGTTTTGCAGTGTAATTTTGAGAAGCTAGGCTAGCAAAAACTTTGTCTGTATAACTGCTATAATCTTTAGAAGAAAACGTATCTAATTCTAATAATGCTGAGATGGTTACAGTTGCCGCAGAAACATCTCTTGGTTCATTTGGAATATTTGGGGCATTGTAATCCCAATATGGAATACCATCTTCAGGAAATCCATTATAATTCATGATAAAATCTGCAATTTTCTCAGCTTGATGCAAATATTTTTCGTCTTTAGTAAATCTGTAACAAACTGTAAAACCATACACTGCCCAAGCTTGACCTCTAGCCCAAGAACTGTCATCAGAATACCCTTGAGCCGTTTGTTTGCTGCGAACATTTCCCGTAATTGGATCATAATCTACCACATGAAAAGAACTAAAGTCATCTCTGAAATGATTTTTTAAAGTGGTATTTGCATGACTAATAGCAACATTTTTAAATTTTTCGTCACCTGTTATTTCGGAAGCTTTGAAAAGCAATTCCAGGTTCATCATGTTATCAATAATTACAGGAAATTGCCAATTTCTTTTGGATTGCCATCCTTTATCTACATTCCAACTTTTGATACAGCCAACCTCACTATTAAATCTTGTGATTAATGAATTTGCTGCTGTTATTAAAACTTCCTTGTAGTTTTCTTTCTCTAATAATCGAAAACCATTTCCATAAGAAGAATTAAAAATAAAGCCTAAATCGTGATTTTCAGTAAACTTTTTATGTTCTTCAAAACTTCTTTGAAATTTGTCAGCGGCCTGTAGGTATTTTTTATCGTTTGAGAACTCATAAAGATACCATAATATTCCAGGAAAAAATCCCTCGGTCCAATCGAACTCATTATTAATCCAATGAATTTCTCCATCATTTGAAACTGTTCTTGGAATTTTATTTACTTTTTCAGCAACTTTCAACATGAAATTTGTTTGAACCAAAGCATTTTCGAGTTGCTTTTTGTAAAATTCATTAGAATCATTGGTTGAAATTGATACGGAGGCAACTTCAATCGGACTGGAATTATTCACTTTATTTTTACAAGAAATTATCAAAACAATGAATAATATAATTGGTATTCTTCTCATTAAAGCTCAATTTACCAGTTTGACTTTTGCTCCAAACTGTTGTTTAGTTGTACTTCTTGCAAAGGATAAGGAAGTGACAAATGTTTTGAAGGATCAAAAAACTGACTTGGTCTTAAAAATGCTTGATGGTCTCCATTTGTTGCAGAATACGTTGGTTCGCCCTTGATGGTTTGTTCCAACAACTTTAATTTTTCTCCTAAAAGTCCCCAACGAATCAAATCGTGTTTTCTCAAAGCTTCAAAAGTCAATTCTCTAAAACGTTCATCCACTATTTCTTCGAAGAAATTTTGTTTTGATGAAATCGCTAAAGGTTTTGCAATAGCAATTGGCAACAAACCAGCACGCTGTCTAACTTGGTCTAAATATTGAATACCAAGTGCTGATGGTGCTCCATTTACTTCATTATCAGCTTCAGCATACATTAATAAAATATCTGCATATCTTAACACTGGGAAATTGATATTTGTAAAGTTTTTAAAAATTCCTCCTTGTTCTAAAATTATATATGCTTCTTGCGAACCAGGAGCAGGTTTTGCATTTGGGGCTAAATCAGCAAAGTTTGCAGGTTCCCATCTTCTATATTTTCCTGGTACGAATTGTGCAGCTAATGGATTTGTAACCGCAATTGCGTCTCCAGTAGCTGTAAATTGATATCCTGGAATATTCCATGCTTTTCTGATGCTGTCTTTATTAGCTTCATACGAATTTTTTAAAAGAGAAGTGGTATTGAAACCTCCAAAAGCAAAAGGATAGCCAGGTTGACCACCTCCAAAAGCAAAAGGAATTCCATTTACTTCTCCTATTCTTCCATCAGTGGTAAGACCTCTATCTCTAAGATATCTAAAAGAAATTTCAAAAATAGATTCATTGATATCATAGGTACTTTGGATGTAGTTTAAAAAATGTTTTCTATATCCATCTGAAGTAACAATAATTTTAGTGTCTCCATTCCCGTCAACAGTAGTTTTTGTTGATGAAGGGGTTAAACCATGAACTCCAGAATTGATAATAATAGCACATTGTTCTTTGGCAAGTGCATATTTTGATTTGTCATTCAATGGATATCCAGCCATTTTTAAATACACTCGTGCTAATAAACCATGAGCTGCCATTTTTGACGCACGCCCTTGAACATAGCCAGATTCTCCTGCCGTTAAAAGGTGTTCAGAAGCGAATGTATAATCTTTAATGATTTGACCATACAATTCTTCTAAAGAAGAAACAGGTAAATTATTGGCTGATTGATCTTTTGTAGATGTTAACGGCATTGGCACTTTTTCATACCAATTTACCAAAAGGGAATAGGCATGAGCTCTTAAAAATAATGCTTCTGCTAGTAGTCTATTGTATTCTTCTTGATCTTCAAAACTATCTTTTTTCAATTGTTCGTTGAAAAGATTGCAAAGATTTATTATTTTATAAAGACTAGTCCAAGTGGTTAAAACATAATTGTCTGAAGGTGTGTGTCTGTATAAACCAACTGTCCAAGCTTCGTTGAAACGTCTGTTATAAAATCCTTCATCAGTTCCAGATTCCATGATGATACTGATGTTATTACCATACAATTGATCTGTGGCAAAAACTGAATAAATCCCTGCAAGTGCAATTTCTGCCTCTACAGCATTTGTGTAAAATTGATCAATACCAAGAGTTGATTCTGGCTGTAAATCTAAATAGTTATCACAACTTGTGAGCCCTACAGCTAAAGAAACAGCACATATAATTAGTTTAAATTTTTTCATTTTGTTGAAATTTTAAAGTTGTATTTATTAAAAGGAAATGTTTAATCCTGCCATGATCGTTACACTTTGAGGATATGCAGACCAATCAAGATTTGGAGTTAATGCGCCTTGTCTTCCTACTGATACATCAGGATTGTACCCTCTGTAATTTGTCCAAGTATATAAGTTTTGTCCTTGCAAAAAGACTCTTAAACTCTTAACTTTCAATGATTTAACTAAGTCATCTGAAAACGTGTATCCTAAAGAAACAGTACTTAGTCTTAAAAAAGAACCATCTTCAACATATCTATCATCAATAAGATTTCCTTCTGGTGGTCTTCCAAATACTCTATTGTATACAGGTGTATTGATATTAGTATCTGTATTTGTTGGTGACCAAGCATTTAACAATTCAGGAAAACCACTATCTCTTCTAGCTCTTGGTACTGTAAAAACAGATCTATTGGCGTTTAAAACATCGAAACCATAAGACCATTGTAATAAAATTTGAGCGTCAAAATTACCTATGGTAAATGAATTACTTAAACCCCCAAAGTGTTTTGGTTGCGTATTTCCAATAATAACTCTATCTAATTGATTGATAGTTCCATCTCCATTTTGGTCAACAAATTTTACACTTCCAGGTGCAACAGGCAATGCTCCGTTATCTGGGATTCCATCTTTAAGACGAGAAATTTGAAGTGCATTGTCAAAAATAAAATCGTCTGCTTGATAAATGCCATCAAACCGAAGTCCGTAAATCATTCCAACTGGCTGTCCAACTCTTGTGATATATTGAAATTCTGTACCTGATTCCCAACTCCATTGTGGGTCAACTAAAATTTCTGTTTGACCATTGTTCAATGCCAATGTTTTATTTCTGTTGAAAGAAATATTGAAAGAAGTTGTCCAACTAAAATTATCTTTTTCGATATTTTTTGTGTTTAAGTTAAACTCTAAACCTCTATTTTGAACTTTTCCAATATTTTGTTGAATTCTTTGAAATCCTGTATGAGGAGCAACCTCAGCATTCAACAATAAATCGCTCGTAATTTTATTATAAAAATCTATGGTTCCGCTAATTTTATCATTAAAAAATCCAAAATCAAGTCCAATGTTTAATTGTGATGTAGTTTCCCATTTCAAATCTGGCACTCCTAAATTACTTTGAAAAGCGCCTGGTACAAATCCTTGACCTGAACCCCAAACGTAACCACTTGTGTTATCAATGTCTAATTGGCTAAAAGAATCGAAATCTCCAATTCTGTTATTTCCACTAAGACCCCATCCAGCTCTTAATTTCGCTTGAGATAAATACCCTAAATCTTTTGCAAAATCTTCTCTATCAATTCTCCAAGCACCAGAAACAGAAGGAAAATATCCCCATCTATTAGCTTTGTTAAATTTGGATGACCCATCAGCTCTCATGATTGCCTTGAAATAATACCGATAATTGTAGTTGTACTCAAATCTTGAGAAATAAGAAAGTAATCTATTTCCTGATGCTACCGTTTGTGGAATTGAAGGAGCAATTCCTAAACCTAGCTTATCAATTCCAAAAATATCTGTGGGTATTTGAGCATTTTTAAGGAATGTTGAGGTAAAAGTTCTGTCTTGTAATTCAAAACCAACAAGAGCATTTATTTTATGGTTTTTAATTTTTTTATTAAAATCTATGGTATTGGAGGTAGAAAGTGTTTGAAATTGTCTTTGAGTAATTGAACCATTCACACCATCAATTCCTCTAGTACCTTGTTGTGTATCTTTCCCAAAAAAGACCGATGTTTTTCTGGTATCAATTTGATAGTTTACCGTTGAATTGAAGGCAAATTCATCAGAAAAATTATGAATCAAATTGGCATTTCCTCTGATCACATCTGATCGATCTTGTCTGTCAGTATTTACCAAGTTTTTTACTGGATCAAAGAAATTGTTTTGATTTGGATCATTGGGGTCAATTCCTCCAGGCAATAAATCGTCAGAATTGATTGGGTCTATTGGTCTAAAAATGATAGCGTCTCTAATTACGCTGCTAAATCTATCCGCAGAAACATTTAACCCATTTCTGTTGGAAAATGAATATTGAAGTTGTCCTCTAAACTTCGTTTTTTTACTAATATCATGATTAAGCCTAAGGTTATTGATAATTTTCTTAAATCCGGTGTTGATTAAAGTTCCTTTTTGATCTAAATATTCTGAGGAATAATAAAAATTTGTCTTTTCATTTCCTCCACTAAAATTCAAATTGTATTGGTCAATATTTCCAAGTGTAAAAATTTCATCTTGCCAATTGGTACCTGTCATATTTCTATAATCTTCAGGATTTCCCCAAGTATTATAAAAATCATCTGTTATTCTACCTGGTTGATAATTATCCAATGCAAAGGCTGCTGCCTCTTGGTATTTTACATATTGATATGGATTTAAAACATCTAATTTTCTTGGAATAAACTGAATACTGTTCGAAATTTTTAAATTAATCGCAGTTTTTCCATCTTTTCTTCCTTCTTTGGTGGTGGTGATGATAATTCCGTTTGCACCTCTCGAACCATAAATAGCAGTTGCAGAAGCGTCTTTTAATACATCAAAAGACGCAATATCATCGGTACTAATACTTGCTGGATCAAAATCTTCTAAAGGAATTCCGTCAACTACATATAATGGAGAATTATCTCCTGTGATAGAATTTCCTCCACGAATTACTATATTTAGAGCAGCTCCTGGAGTACCATCAACACTTGATACTTGCAATCCAGAAATTCTTCCTGCTAAGGCTTGATCAAAGTTTGCAGTAGCCGTGTTTTCAAGGTCTTTGACTTTAACACTTGCAATAGCACTTGTCAATTCTTTTTTGTTTTTGCTTCCATAACCAACAACGACGATTTCCTCTAGTTGCTGTGTTTCTGAATCTAAGGCGATATTGAATGTGGCATTTTTATTGACAGTTACTTCTTTCTTTTTATATCCTAAATACATAAAAACCAAAATATCAGAATCTTTTATGGCTTCTAAAACAAACTTTCCATCAAAATCGGTTGAAGTTCCTTTAGTGGTGTTTTTGACAGAAATGGATACACCTGGTAATATTTCGCCTGTTGTGCTTGTTACAGTTCCTTGGATTTTTCGTTGTGCAGAAACATCCATGAAACTTAAAACACATAGTAGTATAAAAATTAGTATTTTTTTCATCTTGATTTTGGTTGATTATTGTTCTGTTGCTTTGTAATGTAGATCAGAAATTATAAATCTTCCTGATCTTCCTGTTGCTCCACTTATTGTTCCGTCGAAATAAGAGTTGAATTTGAATTTGAGTGTAAAATTCTTTTCGTTTTTAAAAGGATTTAAATCAAACTCGCATCTTACCCATTTTCCGTCAGCATTTCTCGACGAATTTTTTTTGCCATCTGGATTGGCTCCTTTTTGATCTCCTGGATAAGGGGTACCTATGAATGGAGTGCCTGTGTTCGCGTTAATCAAACAAGAAATATCATCGTTAATTTTTGTCCAAGAGGCGGTGCTATTATTACCAGTATAATCTGTTGACATGTATATTTCTAAATCTGTGGGAGTTCTTCCGTCTTGCATATATTCAACAAAGACATTAGAGGTATAGAAAACCGCTTTTAAGTCAAAACCTAGTTTGAATTGTGATAAATCTTGAGAGTTGATAATGACATCTGATTCGTGAGGTGTTGAAACGTTTCCAACTACCGCATTGGTTACAATTGCTTTTTTGCCATTTATTTTAGGCAAAGAAGTATCTAAATTTGCTAATGGAGAAGAGGCTTGTTGTATCCAAACTAAGTTTGTTGGAATATTTCCAGCTCTTATAATTTCGGTACTGTAACCATATAGTTTATTGTTTGCTTGTAACGTTGGGTAAAAAAAGTACTTTGTTTGTTTCGGTAAATTAACAGGTGTTAGTGACGCAACTAACATCAAAAAGCTTTGGCCTTTGAAACTAGTAATTTCGCCACTTATGTTACTAATTACATTTACTCCTGGATAAATAGTATCATTATCAACAGTTGTGTAACCAGCTTTTAAAGATATTTCTCCTGTTTGAGAATTAATAGTTAGTTTGTCTTCATCCGAACTCAATTGAAAAGTTACTGCTGGATTTCCTGTTATTAAAAATGGTTTGGTGGTTTTTGAGTTTTGACCAACGACAAGATTTTGTGCTAGTGGTGAGTATAATAAATTGGTTACCAATTGAGGGCCAATGGTAATTTTAAATACATCTGTAAATAGCGTATTGAACGTAGTTTCTTTTTGAGTTGTAGATACGTTTATGGTAAAATAATACGTTCCAATATCAAAATTATTATTATCTGCAATGGTAATTTTTCCACTGTTGGTATAATCAACAACTGTGTAAGTTGTAACCTCAACACCATTGGAAAAATAATAATTTTCTGGTTCTAAAGGTTTTTCAATTACCTCTGGATTTTGAATACTGACATCTTTCATGAAAGATGCATCCAATGTTGTTCCATCTTCTTTTCTTGCTGAAACAATTTCAAAAGTTGGCATTAAATTGTCTGTGTCGATGGTTGGTACGTTAGACCGTAAAGAAGAGAATTCTCTTGCGTTCGCAATTTCTTGATACGCCAAGTTTTTAGGAGCTTGCTTATTATCAAGCAACATTGACTCTGAAATTCCATCATCTTTACATTGAGCAAAAACAATAAGAATAATAATAATTGACAGTTTAAAATATTTTTTCATAAAAATACTATTTAATGATTTTAAAAAAAAAGAATCCTAAAATTAGCATTCCTTGTACAGCAAAATTGATGAATAATTTGAGTTGAAAGGGGGTTTAAATAATTATAAATGGAGGGGTATATTGTGATATTGATTTATAAAAACCCTAAGTTTTGTTGATTTTACGATACTCAGAAGGAGTCATGTGAAATAATTCATTGAAACATTTTCTAAAATATTTTATATCATTAAAACCAATATCATAGACAATATTTTTTACAGGCAAGTCTGTTTTTTGTAATAATTGACAGGCTTTTTTTAGTCTCACTGTTCTTATAAATTCTGAAATTGATTGACCTGTTAATATTTTAATTTTTCTGTAAAGCAATGATTGACTCATGAACATTTTTTCAGTGAAACTATTCACATTAAAATCAGGATTTGCGAAATTTTCTTCAATAATTTGCATGGCTTTGTGCAAGAATTCTTCATCTGCAGAAACTACTGTAATTTCTTTGGGTTCAATTAAAATGTCTTTTTTAAACTTTTCGATTAAACTTTTTCTGGAGTTTAGGATGTTATTTACTTGCAGTTTTAAGGTTTCTGCATTGAATGGTTTGGTGATATAAATATCTGCACCTGTTTCATAGCCCTTTTTTTGAACCTTTGAGGATGTTCTTGCTGTAAGCATAATCACAGGAATATGGCTTGTTCTGATATCGGATTTTAAATTTTCGCACATTTCTAAACCATCCATTTCTGGCATCATTAAATCGCTTACAATTACATCAACATCATGATTTCGAGAAAACTCCAATCCTTCAATACCATTCGATGCTAAAATCACATTGAATGAATCTTTAAAAATTTCGTAGATAAAGTTTCGAACTTCATTGTTATCTTCTACTATTAAAATGGTGTGCAATTGGGCATTTATTTCAAAATTATTCGAAACCGATTTTGTTCTTACCCAACCTGGTTTTACATCAGCAAAACCATCATAATCATTAAAATCATTTTCAATATCCTCAAAATTTTCAGTCCCATCAATTTCAGTTTCTTTGAAATGCGAATTTCCAGAAAGCAACGAAATTGTAAATACGGTTCCTTTATTTATTTTGCTTTTTACAGTAATTTTACCATGATGCAACTCAACAATATCTTTGGCCAATGCCAATCCAACTCCTGTACCTGATCTGTATTCATTTTTTTGTCCTAGTTGAAAATAGCGGTCAAAAATATTTTCTAAATCTTCTGATGGAATTCCCTTTCCGGTATTTGAAATGATAATTTCTATGTTTGATTTGCTTTGCAAAGCATATTTAATTTTTATTGATATAATTCCACTTTTCGGGGTAAATTTAAACGCATTTGATAAGATATTTAAAACAACTTTTTTCATTTCAATTTTATCAAACCAAACATCATTGATTTCTTCAGAGATACGCAATTTATAATGAATATTTCTTCTAGCTGCCAATTCTTCAAAAGCCAGTTTACAATCTTCAAAGAACTTTTTTAAATCAATTTTTTTGGCAGAAATGGTCAACTTTCCAGCTTCACTTTTTCTAAAGTCCAATAACTGATTGATGAGTTCTAAAAGCGTTTTTGCATTTCGATACATTAAATCGAGCTTTTTTTGAACTTCTTCACCTACTTTATTTTCTTTGATTAGTTGTTCTAAAGGCCCTATAATTAAGGTTAAAGGTGTTCTAAAATCGTGAGAAATATTGGTAAATAATTGCAATTTTAGTTTGTTAATTTCTTTCAACTGATCCTTATCCAAACGTTCTTGCTCTAAATCGTGTTTGTTTTTTATTCTTAAAACCTCGTACTTTCTGATCAACCAAAACAATGAAAAAATCACTAAAAAATAAAAACTATATGCCCAATACGTTTCCCAAAAAGCTCTTTTTATTGCTAGCTTAAATGATACTTGATTTTGTGCAATCCAATCGCCTTCTGTATTGGAAGCTTTTACTTTAAAAGTATAATTTCCGGGTTTTAAATTGGTATAGGATGCGGTTTTTTTGTTCCCAACATAGTTCCAACTTTCTTCAAATCCTTCTAAAATATATGCGTACATTATTTTTGTGGGTTTTGAATAATCTAAAGCGATATACTCAATATTAAAATAATTTTGATCGTGTTCTAATACCAAGTCTTTGCTTGAGTTTAAAAATGCGTTTTCGGAATTATTTCTGAGTTGAAATGAAGTTATAGTAATTGGTGGAATAAATTGATCTTGCTCAATTTTTTGGGGGTTGAAATAGGTAAATCCCTCAATACCTCCAAATAGCAAATCGCCTTCTTTTGTTTTTAGACTGGCATTAAAATTAAATTCATTACTCTGCAATCCATCTTCCTGTTTGAAGTTTTTTATTTTATTTGATTTAATATCAATTTTACTAATTCCTTTGTTTGTACTTATCCATAAACTTCCAGAATCATCTATCAAAATACTGTGAATGAACTCGTCAATTAATCCATTGTCAAGCCCGTATTTGATGCTTTTTTTGGAATCTAAATCATAATTATACAATCCATCACCTGCTGTTCCTATCCACAAAGTATTTTTGTCTTTAAAAATAGACGTAACTGTATTAATTGAAAATGCACTTTTTGAATGAGTTCTAAAACTAATTTCTTGGCTCTGTTTTGTAGTCATGTTTAGCAAAAACAACCCATTATTGCTGGCAACGTAGAGATGATCTTTGTCTGCCATGATTAGTTGATAAATAAAACTTCCTATTTTTTTATTGTTTATTACGACACTAAACGTATTCGTTTTTCTATCATAAAAATTTAATCCCCCTTCATTGGTTCCAATCCAAATATTGGTTTTATAGTCTTCAAAAAAAGTAGTTATTCTATTATCACTCAATTCATTGTACCTAATTACTTTGATGGATTGGTTTTTTTCGATAATTCTATTAACACCTCCTCCATGTGTACCAACCCAAATATCTCCATAAAAGTCTTTTAAAATTGCTTTGACATTGTTTGAACTTAAACTGTTGTTATTTTTTGGATCGTGTTTTAAAAAGCGAAATGAATTGCTTTCTTTGTTAAAAATATTAATTCCTCCACCTTCTGTTCCAATCCATAAATTATCAGAATCGTATTGCAAAAAAGAACTGACAACCTTATAATTGAGGTTATTTTGATTAAATCCTTCTTTATATGTCAGAAAATTATTATTGTTTTTACTGTAATAACTGATGCCTCCTGCCCAGGTTCCAACCCACAATCCATCATTGAAATCTAAGAAAATATCATATATGGAATTTTGACTTAAACTTTCTGAATTGCTAATGTTGTGGGTATATTTTGTGAGATTTTTATTTACATCTAATTTGAATAATCCAGTATACGTTCCAATCCATAAATTTTTCTTATTGTCGTGTATGATATCTCTAATAGGATCAGAAATCACTTGATTTGACTTTATTATCAAAGGTTTGAAAAATTTTTCTTCTTCGTCGAAATAAACCAATCCCTCAGTATAACCCAACAAAATTTTTCCGTCAAAATCTTCATGTAACGCTACAGAAGTGTTTAATGATAAAGTTATATTATTAGGGTAAGAAACTGAAAACCATTTATGTACCGATTTTTTATAAACATCAATTTTGATAGTATTTGCAATAAAAACATCTCCATTTGAAGCTAATAAAACCTTTTTGATATAATTTGAACTTATATTTCTTTGAATTTCTTTTTTAAAAGGAGTTTCCGAAAAGGTATTTTTTTGTAAATCAAAAAAATCAACACCTTCATTAGTACTAATTATTAAAAAAGTGGAGTCTTTTACAAAAATATTGGTAATTTCTTTTTCGTAATAATTCTTGTCTTTTGGGATTTTTATTCTTGTAAAATTATTGCTTTTTGGCTCATATTTGTTAAGTCCTTTTTTGGTTCCAATCCATAAGTTTCCTTTGCTATCAGAGACAATACTTGTGATCCAATTATTACTTAAACTATTAGAATCTTTTGCTCTGTAATTGTAATTTTTAAACACATACCCATCAAACTTATTCAAACCATATCTGGTTCCAAACCACATAAATCCTTTTTTGTCTTGTGCAATACTGGTTACAGAAATTTGTGATAAACCATCTTTGGTTGCAAAATTTTTAAATTTAATATTCCCTCTTACAGAGGTATTTTCTTGAGCTGTTAGGTTGTTAAAAACCACTAAAAGAAATAAAAAGCGTAGATTTCTCATGGGTTTCTTAAAAAGATTTATTTGAAGATTCTCTGATGATCAACTCTGAAATTAATACAAAAGATTGATTCACAGTTGATTTATGTTCAATTTGCGATATCAATTGACTAGAAGCTTTTTTGCCCATCTGAAATGCTGGCTGATTTATAGTAGTCAATGATGGCTCAATTACAGCCGCAATTGGATCGTTGTTAAATCCAACAACAGCAATATCTTTTGGGATTTTTATGCCTTCTGATTTTAAATATTGAATGGCACTAATTGCAGATGTATCATTGGCGGCATACAATCCATCAATTTTTTTTGTCTCTATTATTTTTTTTGCCATGATAATGCCATCTTCTTCTGAAAGATTGGATTCAAAAATTAAACTTTCATCAATGTCAATTTGATACTTTTTCAAAGCATCCAAATAGCCATTTTTTCGCTGTTTGTACAACTCAATATTTTGTTTTCCTGAAAAATGAGCGATTTGTTGGCATCCTTTTTGTAGCAGATGCTCGGTTGCTAAAAAACTCGCTTGATAATTATCAATATTGATATTGACACAGTTTTCTAGAGTGCATGGTCTATCAAAAAAAACAATTGGATTTCCAAAAGATTGGAAATTTTTTAAGTGCTCATAATCTGTAGTTTCCATTGAAATTGAAATTAAAATACCATCTACTCTATTCGAAATTAAATTTGAAATGATTTTTTTTTCTCTTTCAAAACTGTCTAAACTTTGACAAATAATTACATTATATCCCTTTTCTTGTGCAATTTGCTCAACACCTGCAATTACTGTCGCAAAAAAGTATCTTGAAATTCTAGGCAAAACAACAGCTATGGTTTGTGTTTTATTTGTTCTTAAATTTGAAGCTAGCGTATTTCGTTGATAGCCTAATTCTTTTGCTTTCTTTAAAATGATTTCTTTTGTTTTTTTTGTGACTCTATCACTATCATTCAATGCTCTAGAAACTGTAGAACTATCAATTCCTAAAACTCTTGAGATATCATGAATGGTTATTTTCTTTTGACTCATAAATTATTAAAAAAGAAATATTTGAAACAAAAATAGTAAATATTTATTTATACAATCGATTGTATTTTTGAAATATTTTTTTACTTTTACCAAAATTTTACAAACTTATCAAAATGAATACTTTTTACAGCTCAAGATACGCTTCTTCTCCAAAAGATGTTAAAACGTACAATACCAAACGATTGCGTGAAGAATTTTTAATTGACACGCTTATGGAAGAAGATAAAATCAATCTCGTTTATTCTCATTTTGATAGGTATATTGCTGGAAGTGCTGTTCCAAAAAATAATTCTTTAGTTTTAGAAACTATTGATGCTTTAAAATCGGAGTTTTTTTTAGAAAGAAGAGAATTGGGAATCATCAATGTTGGTGAAGAAGGAAGTGTTTTTGTGGATGGAGTTGAATTTACTCTGGCAAACAAAGAAGCGCTGTATGTTGGTCAAGGAAATAAAGAAGTGATTTTTTCAAGTAAAAATTCAGAAAATCCTGCATTATTTTACATAAATTCTACTCCTGCACACAAATCCTATCCAACAAAAAAAATTGGAAAAGAAGATGTAGAAACTATCGAATTAGGTTCTCCAGAAACTGCCAATGCAAGAACTTTGAGAAAATATATTGTTAGTAATGTGGTTGATGTTTGTCAATTGCAAATGGGAATGACAACGCTAAAACCTGGAAGCTCTTGGAATACCATGCCTGCTCATGTGCATGATAGAAGAATGGAAGTGTATTTCTATTTTGAAATTGATCCAAATCAAGCCGTGTGTCATTTTATGGGCGAACCACAGGAAACAAGACACATTTGGATGGCAAATCATCAAGCTGTGATTTCTCCTCCTTGGTCTATTCATTCTGGCTCAGGAACTAGTAGTTATTCTTTTATTTGGGGAATGGCTGGCGAAAATTTAGATTACGGAGACATGGATCATTGCAAAATAAACGAACTTAAATAATAAATAAAATACAAAAAATATGTCAATCAATTTATTCGATTTAACAGGAAAAACTGCTTTAATAACTGGGGGAATTCACGGTTTGGGAATGGCAATGGCAAAAGGTTTAGGAAATGCTGGAGCTACAATTGTGGTTAATAACAACTCTGAAGATGCTCTTGCTGATGCTGTTGCAGAGTACAAAGCCTGTGGATTAAAGGCTTTTGGATATGTGTTTGATGTCACTAAAGAAAATGAAGTGATTGAAGCTATTCAAAAAATCGAAAAAGAAGTAGATCCAATTGATATTTTAGTAAATAATGCTGGGATTATCAAAAGAACGCCTATTGTTGATATGGAAGTTTCTGATTTTAAAATGGTAATTGATGTTGATTTGGTGGGGCCATTTGTTGTTTCAAAAAATGTCGCTAAAGGAATGATTCAAAGAGGTGGAGGAAAAATTATCAATATTTGCTCTATGATGAGCGAATTGGGAAGAGATACTGTAAGCGCTTATGCGTCTGCAAAAGGTGGATTGAAAATGCTTACCAAAAGCATGGCAACTGAATGGGCTAAATTCAATATTCAAACAAACGGAATTGGTCCTGGGTATTTTGCCACTAGCCAAACTGCACCTATCAGAGTTGACGGACATCCGTTCAACGAATTTATCATCAGTAGAACTCCAGCTGTACGTTGGGGAGAACCTGAAGATTTACAAGGTGCTGCCATCTTTTTGAGTTCAAAAGCAAGTGATTTTGTAAACGGACATATTTTGTATGTTGATGGTGGAATTTTAGCTACCATTGGAAAACCATCTAACGAGTAATTTGATTATGAAAACCAAAATTTTAATACTGATAAGTTCACTGTTGCTATTTTTTTCATCCAAAAAAGAGCCTTATAAGATTGTCATTACCGTAAAAAATACGTTGAAAATTGACCGTCAATTCGAAACTATTGAATTAACGAAAGAGCAATTAAACCTTGCTGATTTGAGTTTTTATGGCGTTAAAAATATGAAATCAAAAGAACTATTGGTATCGCAAACTGTTGATTTGGATGCTGACGGAATAATGGATCAATTGTTATTTCAGCCAATAATAAAAGCAAATTCTGAGGAGAAATTTGAAGTTGTCAAGATTTCAAAAAAACCTTCTAAAGATACAATTGAAAATTGTTATTCTCGTTTTGTTCCAGAAAGAACAGACGATTATGCTTGGGAAAATAATAAAGTTGCTTTCAGAGCTTATGGCCCAACTGCCCAAAAAATGGTGGAAGAAAACATTAAAGGAGGCACACTTTCTAGCGGCATTGATGCTTGGTTGAAAAAAGTTGACTATCCTATTATCAATAAATGGTACAAAAAAGAATCTGAAAAAAAGGGAACTTACCACGAAGATACAGGAGAAGGATTGGATAATTTTCACGTAGGAATTAGTAGAGGTGTTGGAGGAATTGCTGTTAAAAATGAAAGTGTTTACACCTATTCCAAGAATTATACTAAATGGCGAACCATCACTACTGGTCCTATTCGAACAAGTTTTTATTTAGAATACGCAAACTGGAAAGCTGGGGAAAATGAAATTTCAGAATCAAAAATCATAACGTTAGATTATGGAAATAATTTATCCAAATTTGAAATATCCATTCAAGGAATACCAACTATTTCTGCTGGTTTGACATTGCATGAAAATGATGGTAAGGTAACTGTAAACAATGAACATAGTTGGATAAGTTACTGGCAACCTCATGAAGACTCTGAACTAGGAACAGCCATCATAACCAAAAAAAACCATTTTGCGGGTCAAGAAACATACGAAACAACCTCAAAAGACGAAAGCAATGCCTATATGCATATGAATATCATCAACAATAAAGTTGAATATTATGCAGGTTTTACTTGGAAAAAAAGCAATCAATTCAAGGATAAATTGGCTTGGGAAAATTATTTGAATGATTTTTCAAAGAAAATAGAAAATCCTTTGCTTGTTAAAATAAAAAAATAATATACAATGAGTCCGGTAGTCACATTTGGCGAAATCATGCTACGATTATCTCCGCCAGAATTTTTACGATTTTCTCAAGCTTCTCATTTTGATATTGAATTTGGTGGTGGCGAATCCAATGTGGCTGTTTCATTAGCGAACTTTGGCATGGAGGTAGATTTTATTACACGATTGCCAAAAAATGACATTGGTGATTGTGCCAAAATGGAATTGAGAAAATATGGTGTTGGTGTTGATAAAATAGTCTATGGAGGCGAACGTTTGGGAATTTATTTTTTAGAGACTGGCGCTATTTCTAGAGGTAGTAAAGTAGTCTATGACAGAGCATATTCGTCTATGGCTTCTATTCAACCTGGTATGATTGATTGGGAAAAAGCATTGAAAGGCGTATCTTGGTTTCATTGGACAGGCATTACTCCTGCCATTTCACAAAGTGCTGCAGATACTTGTTTGGAGGCTTTAAAAGTGGCAAGTGCTAAAGGTATTATCATTTCTACAGATTTCAATTACAGAGCAAAACTGTGGAATTATTGTGATGAAAATCATCGAAAAAATATCATGACAACATTGAGTTCTTATTGCGATATTATCCTTTGCAATCAAGAAGATGCTGCTGTTTTTTTCGGAATTCATCCTGAGAATTCATCTTCAACATCTACTAGAGAATCTGACATTTTGAATGTTATTGAACAACTCTTTCAGAAATTTCCTCACGCAAAAAAAATCGCTACAACACTACGAACTTCCATTTCTGCGGCTTATAATACTTGGTCAGCCATGTTATCTGATGGAAAAAGTATTTACAAAACGAAAACCTATGAATTAAATCCGATTGTTGATAGAGTTGGTGGTGGTGATTCTTTTATGGCTGGATTGATTTATGGTTTGAAAACCTATGCTGATGATGACCAAAAAGCCCTCGATTTTGCAGTTGCAGCATCCACTTTAAAACACAGTATCAAAGGGGATGTAAACCTAGTTTCTGTGGAAGAAGTTACCAAATTAATGGAAGGTGACGCTTCTGGAAAAGTAGCAAGATAAATCAAACAATATGATCTTAGATTCACTACACAACGCTTCAACATATACCAATTTGCATCCTCTTTTTGCAAAAGCTTTTGATTTTATCCATAAAAACGATTTTTCTACCATTGAAAATGAAATTATCGAAATCGAAGATGGATTGAAAGTAATTGTCAATACTGCTGAGGGAAAAACTCAGGAAATGAGTTATGCCAATTTTGAATGTCACAATCAACATATTGACATTCAAGTATGTTTACAAGGCACAGAAATCATGGGATGGAAACCCAGAGAAAAATGTACCAATCCAAAAGGTGCTTATAGTTCAGAAAAAGATGTGCTTTTTTTTAAAGACACTCCTGATATGAATTTTCAATTGACTGAAGAACAATTTGTTATCTTTTTTCCTGAAGATGTTCATGCGCCTATGATTGGTAATGGAATCATTAAAAAATTGGTATTTAAAGTTAAAGTCTAAAAAAAATGAGCAAAATACACATTGTTATCAATACCATCGTTCAACAAGGAATGCTTCCCTTATACTTTCATGCAGATGAAAATACCTCCATAGAAGTGTTAAGAGCTTTATACAGAGCTGGAATAAAAGCCGTAGAATATACAAGTCGTGGAGAAACTGCTGCCAATAATTTCACCAAAATGGTTGCCATAAGAAATGCAGAAATGCCTGATTTATTATTAGGAATTGGCACGATTAAAACCAAAAAACAAGCAGAAAAGTATATTGAAATAGGCGCTGATTTTTTTATCAGTCCTGGTTTTGTACCTGAAGTTGCAGCATTGCTTAAAGAGAAAGAAATGTTATACAGTCCAGGCTGTATGACTCCTACAGAAATTATTGTTGCAGAGAATTCAGGGATACAATTCATCAAATTATTTCCCGGAAATATGTTGGGTTCTGATTTTTTAAGTAGCATCAAAGATATTTTTCCTGAGTTGGTTTTTATGCCTACAGGTGGTGTAGATACCACTACCGAAAACATTGGTGCATGGTTCAAAGCAGGCGTTTCTGCGGTTGGAATGGGCAGCAAATTGATCAGTAAAACATCAATGGCAAACAACGATTATGCAACCATTGAATTTGAAACCAAAAAAGTATTGAGTTTGATACAAACTATTAAAAATAACTAACCTAAAAACACCATGACAGCAACAAACACAGCCATAGGAAAATACAGATGGACCATTTGTGGTTTGCTTTTTTTTGCAACTACCGTCAATTATCTTGATCGTCAAGTATTGAGTTTATTAGCTCCAAGTTTGTCAGAAGAATTTGGTTGGTCTAACACTGATTATGCCAATATCACAGCTGTTTTTCAGTTTGTTTATGCCATTTCTATGATTTTTGCGGGAAGAATTATCGATAAATTAGGTACCAAAAAAGGATTTATATTGGCGATAACTATTTGGTCTTTGGGTGCCATTATGCACGCTTACTCACTGCCCATTGGCACTGCTTTTTCTACATTTATGGTATGGGTTGGTTTGGGGGCTGTGCCTATATCCATTGCAGGATTTATGATTTCAAGAGTTGTTTTGGGTTTTGGAGAATCAGGTAACTTTCCTGCAGCAATCAAAGCGGTTGCTGAGTATTTTCCAAAGAAAGAACGTTCCTTAGCGACTGGAATTTTTAATTCTGGCTCCAATGTTGGGGCAATTTTAGCACCATTAACAGTGCCTGTAATTGCTGAATTTTATGGATGGGAATTTGCTTTTATTTTAATTGGTGCCATTGGTTTTCTATGGATTATCTTTTGGTATATTTTTTATGAAACACCTTCAAAACAAAAACGTTTGTCGAAAGCTGAGTTCGATTATATTCATCAAGATTCAGAGGAAGTAATTGAAATTATTGAAGAAAAAACTGAAAAAGTAGCTTGGATAAAGTTGTTGGGATACAAACAAACCTGGGCTTTTGTTTTTGGTAAATTCATGACTGACGGAATTTGGTGGTTTTTCTTGTTTTGGTTGCCAAAATACTTAGAAGCTCAATTTGGAATGAAAGGCACAGATATTGTGCTTCCTTTAGCTGTATTGTATAGCATGACTATGTTTGGTAGTATTGGTGGTGGTTGGTTTCCAATGTATTATATCAACAAAGGATACAATCCCTATGTTGGTAGAATGAAAGCTATGTTTGTAATTGCATTATTTCCTTTGGTTGTTTTATTAGCGCAACCACTTGGGTATATTAGTTTTTGGATTCCTGTTTTGTTAATCGGAGTTGGAGCCTCTGCTCATCAAGCTTGGTCTGCCAATATTTTTACAACAGTTTCAGATATGTTTCCCAAAAAAGCAGTTGCATCCATCATTGGAATTGGTGGAATGGCTGGCGGAATTGGAGGCGTTTTGGTCTCAAAATTAGGTGGCTATATTTTTGATTATTATGATGGATTGGGTCATATTCAAACAGGATATACCATCATGTTTGTGCTTTGTGCTGTGGCGTATTTGATTGCTTGGTTTGTGATGAAACTTTTAGTGCCTAAATACAATCCTATTAAGGATTTATAATGTAAAATATCTTGATATAAATTTTTTTTTAATTCCACTTATTCAATTGATAATTTAAAAATATTCACTCCAATTGAATATCCATAAATTTTATTGTTATTAGTTTTATAAATTCTGATTTTATTGCATGCCATTCCTAAATCTATTTTTGACCACGAAACACCCCCATCTTTGGTTTCAAAACCACTGTTCATTGTACCTACAAAACCATGATTTTCATCAATAAAACCAATTCCAAATTCTCTAGAACGTGCATCTTCAATCAGATTTATTTCTTGCCATGTTTCTCCTCCATCAATAGTTTTTGCAACTCTTTGTTGTTTTATCGTTGGGTCAGGATTGTAAGATTGAATGGTGACATATCCAATTTTTTGGTTAGGAAATGATGCTTTCCAAGTTGTTTCGAAAGGTCTGTTTGATTGATATACTTTTTTCCAACTTTTTCCTCCATCAATAGTTTTCAAAATTAACGCATTGGATGAAGAAATATCTTCACTAGTTGCAGCGCATGTAATTCCAGTATTTTTATCAAACATTTTAATATCAAACAGCATTTTGCCAACGTTATTCATAGAATGTGAAGTCCAAGTTTCTCCACTATCATGCGAAACCATGATGTTTGCGGGACTTCCAACTCTACCAACGGCATAAATATGATATTTATAATCGATATTCCCATGATTGATGAATTGCTCTTTGACAATATCTATCGCACACAAACCTTTTACGTAAGAACCTTTATATGGAACTGGTTTCCATGTTTTTCCTCCGTCTTTTGTTCCGTACAATGGAATTGTGTCAGAAACATTTGGAAAATAATCAGTGCCAACAGTGCCTACAAATCCGATATTCTTGTCAAGAAATGCAACTGATCTAAAAAATGACCCTTTTTGTTCTAATTGTTTTTCCCACATTTTTCCACCATCAATTGTATGAAATATTTTGCCAAATCCGTTTACATACCAGCCAGTATTTTCATCAACAAAAGTGATGTCATCTTGTTTTCCAGGATATACTTCTGTTTCTAATTTTGTCCAATAAAAATTTTGGGAAAAAGTTACATTCGTAAAAATGAATAGTAACAATGTTTTAAAAAATAGATTTTTCATGATTGTGTGATTTGAAATTCATTTAAATTTATAGGTTTATGGATGGTTTTATTTTTAAAATTATTCACATTTATTGAAATTGATTTGATTCCTATTTTTTCAGTTCGCCATTTTTCTAGTTACGAAAATTACCGTTTTCAACAATATTTCTCCTATTCTTTGAGGGTTCATTTTTAAAGAGAATAAATCAAATCTTACAAAGCAGTAAATAAAATGATTAGTTTCTTATTCTTCTAAAATGTTACATTTTTTTAAATATTTCACATTCTACTAATTTGAATTTATTGAAAATCAAAAAAATTAGAACCTAAAAAAAGTTATTAAATCACGAATTTAAATCGATATTTTTGTTTAGTAATTAAAAAATAAAAAACGAGTTAACTATGAATCAAACCAAATCGGATATTATTGATGCTACTATCAATTTTGTAAAAACTGAACTCAAAAACGCAGAAGGAGGTCATGATTGGTTTCATATTGAACGTGTTTTTAAAAATGCTATACTCATTTCAAAAGATGAAAAAGTGGATGTTTTTATAGTTTCATTGGCGGCTTTATTACATGATATTGCTGATCCAAAATTTCATAACGGTGATGAAACAATTGGCCCAAAAAAAGCTGCTGAATTTCTAAATAATGAGAAAGTTGATGCGAAAACTTGCAAACATGTCATCAATATAATTAAGCATATTTCTTTTAAAAATTCATTAGAAAAAAATTCAAAAATATTTAACTCTAAAGCATTAAAAGTTGTGCAGGATGCCGATAGATTGGATGCCATTGGTGCTATTGGAATTGCACGCTGTTTTCATTATGGAGGTTTCAAAAATAGACAAATTTACAATCCTGAGGTTATCCCAAATTTCAATTTATCAAAAGAGGCATATCAAAATTCTAATGCGCCAACAATCAACCATTTTTACGAAAAATTACTACTTTTAAAAGATAAAATGAACACAAAAACTGGGAAAAAAATTGCAGAAAAAAGACATCTTTTTATGGAACTATATTTAAAAGAGTTTTATGAAGAATGGAACGGAGTTTTGTAATGTTTTAACTTTCCTTTGCAACTTCTAAAGCTGTGATTTTATACTCTAAAATCGCCAATTCTTCCCCACTTTCAATGACTTGTTCAACTGTTAAATTAGAATTTGAATTGATATAATCAAGAATTTTCTTGCTTTTAAAATTGTAATATTCTATTGCTTTTTCGATTTTTTCTTCCATAATTTTGAATTTATTGAATTAAATTTTTCATTTCACTTCGATATTTTGAAGCGCTTTTGCCAGTTATTGTATTGAATAATTTGTTGAAGTGTGAAAAATTATTGAATCCGCATTCAAACGAGATATCAGCAATACTCATGGTGCTTTCTGCAAGTAATTTGGTAGCATGAACAACTCTATATTCATTTACTAATTTTGTAAATGTTTTTCCTGTTGATTTTTTAAAATACCTACAAAACGCAGGCACAGTCATGCTTACAAGTGCAGCGATTTCATCCAAACTAATGTGCTCTTGAAAATGCTCGTTGATATGTTTGTAAATAATTTCGATTTTATTACTGTCTTGAGGAATGGTTTCAAAAGCAAAGCCATTAGCATTCAACAAAGTATAATCATCAGTATTTGCCAAATCTTTTAAAATATCTAAAAAAGCGATGATTCGTTCAGGGCCATCAATAATCACAAGATCTTCAATCTTAGCTCCAATTCTTTGTTTGATGTCAATATTAAAACGAACTCCTTTTTTTGCACGTTCAAAAAGACCGTCAACAGCAACCATTTCCGGAATTTTAAAAAATTGTTCTCCTAAAAAATCAGGTTTAAACTGGATTAAAGTCTCAGAACCATTGGTAGTTAATCTATCTAAATAACCAACATGTGGCAAATTAGAACCGATTAAAACCAACTGGCTGTTATTAAAATAACTAATATGATTGCCAATATGTCTCTTACCTCGACCTTTATTTACATACACCAATTCAATTTCTGGATGAAAATGCCAGAAAGGTTTATTGGTTTTTAAAAACTCAACATGTTTCTTTACCAATAAAGAGCTACCAAAATTGGGCGTAATCTTCTCTAAGGTTGGTTTTATTTGTTTCATAATTTAGCACAAAAATACAACACAAATAGGAGAATATCTATATAAAATTATCTTTAAAATATACTATTTTATCATTAAGATGATTTAGACTGCATTTTGGAGTTAAAATAAGACATAAATATACCAATTTTGTTGATATAAACACTAAATAGCTGCTATAAATTTGCAGTGTTATTAAAAATAAATTATGATAAAAATTAATAGTATTTTATTTGTTTCAGTAGTTGCTATTTTTATTGCAATTTACATTTTCCAAATTGTAGTATTAGGCATTCTATTGATGAAAAATGGTGGAAAAACGATTCAGTAAATTTCAAAAAAGTAAAAAAATGAAAAAACAAATTATAACGATAGCATTATTAATTAATTCATTAATTGGCTATTCAAACGCGGAGATTAATAATTATTTGGTTGACAACAGTAAAAAAGTAACTGTTGAATTCAGAAATGTAAAAAAAGGACATCTTTTATCAATTAAAGACAATAAAGGGGTTACCATTTATTCGGAAGTGATTTCTGAAAACGGCCATTTGGCAAAAATTCTTGATGTAACTTATTTAGAACAAGGAACTTATTATGTGGAATTAGATAAAGATTTCGAAATTGTGATAAAACCTTTTAAAATAAAAGAAAACATTGTGATTTTTGAAGAAAATGAAGAAAAAACAATCTTTAAACCTGTAATTAGAAATCAGGAAAATATGATTTTTATCTCTAAAATCGCTTTGGATAACGAACCAATGCAAGTAGTTATTTATTATAATGACGAAGTAATTTTTTCAGAAACTATTCAAACCGAAACTATTTTAAATAGGATTTATAGATTGGAAAAAGAGATAAAAGGAAACTATAAAGTTGTTTTTTATAACAATAACAGAAGTTTTGAAAACGCATTTAAAATTTAAAAGAGTTCATAGATTAGATTAGTTAAGTAGATTGTAAATTTGATTAAAGCGGGTGTGATTAGCCCGCTTTTTTCATTTTATAACATTTCTAATTTGAAATAAAAATTTAAAAACCAACAAAGTCAGGTTTTCTTTTTTCTAAAAACGCAGTAGTTCCTTCTTTGAAATCATTGGTACTAAAACAATCACCAAAAGCTTCAATTTCTACTTCAAACCCATTTTTTGAAAAGTCGAAATTGGCATTTACAGCTTTTATTGCAGCTGCAATTGCAACTGGCGAATTTTTCATGATTTTTTGGGCGATTGTAATTACCAAATCAATCAATTGTTCTTGAGAAGTGACATGATTTATCAAACCAACTTCTTTTGCTTCCTCAGCAGAAATCATTCCAGCAGTCATAATCATTTCCATAGCTTTCCCTTTTCCAACCAATTGTGGCAAGCGTTGTGTGCCTCCATAACCAGGAATTACGCCTAATGAAACTTCTGGCAAACCCATTTTTGCATTGTCAGAAGCTATTCTGAAATGACAAGACATTGCTAATTCTAAACCTCCACCCAAAGCAAAACCATTGATGGCAGCAATAACTGGTGTTGACAAGTTTTCGATAAAATTAAACAGCATTTCTTGACCTTTCCTAGCCAATATTTCTCCTTCACCAGGAGTAAAATTCGCAAATTCTGAAATATCTGCACCTGCTACAAATGCTTTTTCTCCACTTCCAGTGAGCACTATTACTCTAATTTTTCTATCGTTTTCAAGCATTTCAAAAGCTTTACTCAGTTCCAAAATGGTAATTTCGTTTAGTGCATTTAATTTTTGTGGTCTGTTAATGGTTATTGTTGCAATTCCATCATTCTTATCAATTAAAATGGTATCAAAATTCATATTTCTTGTGTTAAAAATCAATTAAATTTTTTAATTTTTTGGCAAAATTACCGTAAAAATAGTTCCTTTATTTATTTCTGAAATGAAACTAATGTGTCCGTCATAAGCTTCAATAATATTTTTGATCATCGCCAATCCTAAACCCATTCCACTGGTTTTGGTGGTGAATTTTGGTTCGAAAATCAACTCTTTGAGCTCATTTGCAATACCTTTTCCATTATCAGAAACAGTAATTTTCAAAAACTCGTTTTCGGAAGATACATTAACAATGATTTCTGGATTTTCTATTTCCTCAGTTGCTTGTAAAGCGTTCTTTACCAAATTAGTTAATATTCTGATTAGTTGTGTTTTATCCAAAAAAGCGTGCATTTCTTTTTCTTTTGATTGAAACTGAATACAGTCATCATTAAAAATATCAATGGCCAATTTAATGACACTGATCACTTCAATTTGCTCTTTATTTTGAGTGGGCATTTTCGCAAAATCTGAAAAAGCGGAGGCAATTGTGCTCAATAAATCAATTTGTTGGATAAGTGTTTTGCTGTATTCTGATAATTTTTCTTTGATATTTTCATCGTCAGGATTGAACTTTCGTTCAAAACTTTGAACAGATAAACGCATTGGAGTCAGAGGATTTTTGATTTCGTGAGCTACTTGTTTTGCCATTTCTCTCCAAGCTTGTTCACGCTCACTTCTTGCCAATTTTGAAGCACTTTCCTCTAATTGGTCAATCATATTATTATAAGCATCAACCAAAATATCAATTTCTGAACTTGCAGCATGTAATAAGATTTTCTCATTACGCTGATTTAATCGAGTTTGCTCCATTTTATCAGAAATAGATTTAATTGATTTTGTAATGTAACTTGATAAAAAATAAGCTAAAGTGATGGCAATAATCAACATTAACAAATACACCAAACCTAATCTCAAAATAAATTCGCGCAATTCTTGTTCGATTTCGGAATTGTCTTGGGTAAATTGCAATTCTAAAATTCCAATTCTTTTAAATTTTGGGTCGTTGATATACGTGTATGAAGATTGGTATCCAGTGCCATCTTCTTCTCTAACTTTTAAAATTCTATGGTTTGAATTTTGAGCTAAATCATTCAAAACATTGTGTGGTAGTGGCTGAATAGTGGTTTTTTCAAACGCATTTGTTTTAGAAGAAACTAATAAATTTCCATGCAAGTCATAGATAGAAATATTTAATTTGTTAATTGATGAAATTTCGTAAACACGCTCTTTAAAAATTTTGTGTAAATTCTCGGTGTTTACGGGATACGTAGTTTTATTGCTTAATTCTAAATCAATAATTTGAATTGCTGTTGATTCTTTTCTTTCAAAACGCTGCAAGTTATAATCCTGAGTTTGCTCATCATATTGATAAATAGTTACCCCTATAATTAAAATTGACGCAAGCAAAACCAATAAAATCATCGATATAAAAATACGATTCCGTAAAGACATTTTTTTAATTAAAATCACAGATATATTGTATTAAATTCTTAATTTACAATGATTCATAACCAATAAATTTTTAAAGATTTTCTAAAAAAAAATCAAAATTTTTATCTTACAATGTACTCAAATTATAATGTCTTTGCAAATAAGATATTTGCATAAAAATAGGAAAATGTTCAAAATAAATATCTGTAAAAAAAAATGAAAGTACTACTTTAGAAAAAATCAGTAACTTTGTAAAAAAATTTACACTATGCACCACATTTTAGTACCCATAGGATCCACTGAAAGTGCTCACAACAACTTACAATATGCCATTGATTTTGCAGCTGAAATTAAAGCTAAATTATTTGTTTTTAGAGCTTATAGTTCTTATGCAAAAGCTGGAACAATGATCAATATTGATAGCATTATAGAGCGTGAAACCAATTTATACATCAAAACTTTGTTAAACACTGTTGACACAAAAAATGTTGATGTGAAAATAATTTCAGCTAAAGGAAATGTCATTGAAAGTGTGTTGTCAATTGATGAAGAAATTGGGATTGATTTGATTATTTTAGGTGCAAAAAGCAACTCAATAAGACAGGAAATTTTTTTAGGAAAAACCGCTGGCAGCCTAGTAAAACAAACTGATTTACCAATGTTAGCGATTCCTGAAGGATATAAATTTATACCCATAAAAAATATCTTAATGGCCTTTAAATCAGGAATTGTTAAAAAAAGAGCTTCGTTAAAACCACTCGAATTTATGATTGAAAAGTTTGAATCAAAACTTGATGTTTTGTTGGTAAAAACCCCAAATTATACCGAAGAAGACTTGCAACTTGACAAAACTGTTGACAAGCTAAAAAGTTCATTAACAATTACCGAAAATGCTACTACTTTTCAGGGAGTTTTAGAGCATATTAATTCATATAATCCAGATTTGTTGTGTGTTTTTAGACGTAAAAGAGGGTTTTTTAAGAAATTATGGGAAAAAAGCACCATTCTTAAATCTGAATTTTATACAAATGTTCCTTTGCTAATTATCAAAGGCAAATAATTAGTATTTCAAATCAGCAGGTTCAATAAAAGCGATTTCAAGATTAAAAATTTCAATAATATAGTTTTTTAAAATTTCAATAAAATCTTCAAGTTTTTCTTGGGTAATATTATTGTCAATAATTCTGCTTGAACCAAAATTGACAGCTAAAAAGCCTTCATTCAAATTTTTAAATGAAAATATTCCTGCATGTAATGGTTTTGTAAAATCATAATTATTACTTTTAGAAAACAAGAAAGCATACATTAATATCTGGATGGCTTTGTGGTATTTTTCTTCCTTTAGACTCTCAAAATTTGATGCTTTCAGGTTTTGCTTATTTACTTTTCCGGTTTTGTAATCAATAATTCTAAGAACACCATTCAATTCATCAATTCTATCAACATTTCCATAAACTTTAAAAGGAAAATTAAAACCATTAATATTGATTTCAGTCTCTAATTGTTGTTCAGTGGCAATAATTTTCAGTTGATTATTTGTATCTTTCAAAAAGTCTTTTTCTTTTGCTAAGAAATTACTTACAAATCGTTTTGCAACCTCAAAAATCAATCGATTTTTCCCTGTGACAATGTTCCCATTTTTGAAATGAGTTTTAAAATACTTCACGACCAAGTCATTGGCAATTTTTTCCATTTCAACAATATCATTTTCAGACAAAAATTTACCAATAAATGGTTTATAAAGTTGGTCTAAAGTTTCATGCACCACAGTACCCAAAGTATTGTGTGCAATTGTTTCTTCAACATCATCAACCTCTTTAATTTTAAGTATTTTCTGTTTATAAAATTGAATAGGATTGTGTAAATAACTTGTTAATGATGACGGAGATATACCACTTTTTGCAAACAATTCTAACTTGTTTAAAATAGCTTTATTTTTAGAGATTTCTTTTAGGATTATGGGTTGCGAATTCATTTTTGGCGTCACAATTTTCTTGATTATATCTGGTTTCATCAATTCTAATTGAGTGACAAATCTACTTTTTTCACCACTTCCAAAATGGTCTTGTTCAGTATTATATAAGATGTAAATGTTTTTTGCTCTTTGAATCAACCTAAAAAAATGATACGAAAAAATGGCATCTTTATGTTTGTACGTTGGCAAATCAAACTCGATTTTAACATCAAAAGGAATAAAAGAAGTTTGCTGTTTGCTTGCGGGCAAAACTCCTTCATTAGCAGATGCCAAAATGATGGTTTCAAAATCCAATACCCGAGTTTCTAACATTCCCATCAATTGCAAACCTTGCAAGGGTTCTCCTTGAAATGAAATAGTTTCAGAAGTAATCATTTGTTTAAAAAAACCGGAAAATGTTTTTAAATTATTGAAAAAAGAAAACTTTTTTTGAAGTTTTTTTAACTGGGTAAAAATGGTGTAGAAGCGAAATAAATATTCTTTTTCTAAAACATCGGCAGTTTCTTTCAACAAATGAATCAAATTCAAAATATTGTCAATAAAACCATCGATAGATGAAATTGAAGAAAACAACTCAAGAAGGGTGTTTTTAGCCTTATTTGATTGAAAAATCAGTGCAGATTCCAAGGTATTTTTTGAAATAAACAAAGTGTTTTCTTTAGAAATTTTAGTGATAAAAGCAGCAATATTTGGCATGAATTTAACAATAAACGGATGTTTTAAAAGACGAATAATGTCTTTATAATAAAACTCATTCGTAATGGTTTTTTTTAATTTTTCTTGTGTTAAAAACAATTGAAAAATAGACAAGAATAACTTGGTTGCAGGAACATCTTTTAAAGGATACCCCATTGTAATATTAACGCCATTGATGTTTTTAGGCAAAGAATTTAGCGTAATTGGCAACAAATTCTCATCTGCTAAAACGAGTGCAGTTTTGTTGAAATTTGAAATATTTTGAAGAATTTCAGCAATATATTTTACTTGCGTATTGTTTTTTGGAGCACCAATAATATGGATTTTTTTCTCTGACAAAAAAGTATTTCCTATAGTTTTCAAAGGATTTTTTTCAAAATATTTCCACGAAGTTTGGTACTTTCTAATAAAATTTCCGGCTTGATGATTTGATTTTAAAAATGCGGCATCAATATCCCAATAAATTTCGGCATTGCCATATTCCAAAACCTTTTGGAAAATAAATTCTTCAGCTTTGTTAAGCGCATTAAATCCAATAAAAACGAATTTTTTATGATTTGTTTTTTTCAAATAATCATAAATTTTATTGCAAGATTCTCTATATAAAACTCCATGATATCCAATATTTTCACTAAGCAAAAATTGATAAAATGCAGTGTAATATTGATATAATTTTTCAAGAAATGATTGGTGATTTTTGATTAAATCTGTTTCTTGAAAAGTGCCTTTTACAGACCATTTTTTTAAACGTTCAATATCTTTAATATAAGTAAAAATACTCTTACTATCTACCAAATGCTGGTCAATTTCATTAAAATCCTGCAAAACCGTAGAAGCCCAAGAAGAGAAAATATCAAAAGAATCAGGTGATGTTTCATTTTTTTTATAAATTTCATAAAAATAAAACAACAATTGAATACTATCTACTTTTTGAATTTCAGAGATTTGATGGATAAATTGCTCAATATTTAGAATTTCTGGCAAGAATCCTATGTCAATTTTATCTTTTAATTCTTGCTTTAAGAAGATTTTTGCTCTTTGAGAAGGCAAAATAAAAATGACATTCTCAAAAGATTTTGTTTTTTTTTGGATGTCCTCTAAGGTTTCAGAAATAAAAGATTGCATAGAATTTTTGGATTCAATATTGAATTTCTAAGTTACAAAAACTTATTTTTATAGTTGAAAATTTTTTACACAAATTTTATGAAAAACGAAATGTTTGTTGCTGGAATTCAAGCGCCATTGGTTTGGGAAAATCCAACTGAAAACAAGCTTTATTTTGAAAAAAAAATAAATTTATTGCCAGAAAATCTTGATTTATTGGTTTTGCCAGAAATGTTTACAACAGGATTTACCATGAATCCTGAAAAAGTGGCAGAAAAAATGGACGGACAAACCATTTCTTGGTTACAAAAAATTGCCTCAGAAAAAAATTTCGCAATTACAGGTAGTTTAGTAATTGAAGAAAATGAAAAATACTATAACAGACTGGTTTTTGTACATCCTTGTGGTAAAGTAGATTTTTATAATAAAAGACATTTATTTGCGCTTGCTGGCGAAGATAAAGTGTATGTTGTCGGGATGAAAAATTCCATTATTCTTTATCAAGGTTGGAAAATTTGCGCATTGATATGCTATGATTTGCGCTTCCCAGTATGGAGTAGAAATACCGAAAATTATGACCTTTTGATTTTTATGGCCAATTGGCCAATTACAAGAATAAATGCTTGGGATACACTTTTAAAAGCACGAGCAATCGAAAATATAAGTTATACAATTGGGGTTAACAGAATAGGTGTTGATGAAAATCAGTATCAATATTGTGGAAATTCGTTGATTGTTGATTATTTAGGAGCTGAAATTTCGAAATTAGAAAAAAATCAAGAAGGGATTATCTCATCAAAAATCAATAAAAAAGAACAAGAAATAACCAGAGAAAAACTTGGGTTTTTAAAAGATAAAGATTCGTTTTCTATTAAATACTAAAAAGCCCGCAAGGTTTTGAAAACCTTGCAGGTGTTAAAATTTACTATTTTTGGGTTTATAAACTTGGTTGAATCATCCATTTAAACTCGAACTTTGTGTCAGGAATCACCATTCTTTCTGTAATTCTAAACATTCTGTCAGGTAAATTCATCAAGAAATCTCTGGCTTTTTCAGCTTCTGGAGTCAAATTTGTGATTTTATCAATATCCCAAGAATCGATTAATTTTTTCAAAATATCAATGTAATCATAGCCTGTATAAACACCAATTCTTTGTGCTACTGTTGAAAAGTCGTTAAATAAACTTCCTTTTGCATTGAATGATTCTCTTAAATGCATGGCTGGCATGACAATCTTGTGTTTCATCATGTGTTGAAACGCCAACATCATTTCACTGGCATCCATTTTAAAAATTTCTTTCACAAAATGCGTGTATGCCAAGTGATGACGCATTTCATCGCCAGCAATAATTTTAGACATTTTAGCCAATGCTTTGTGTCCTTTTTGTTTGGCAATTTTCGCAACATTGTTGTGAGAAACATAGGTTGCTAGCTCTTGAAAACTTGTATATACGAAGTTTTTATAAGGATCTTTTGAAGTTCCAATATCAAAACCATCCGTAATTAAATGTTGCGTAGAAATCTCTACTTCACGCATATTAACTCTGCCAGATAAATAGAGGTATTTATTCAAGACATCTCCATGTCTGTTTTCTTCAGCGGTCCAGGCTCTCACCCATTTTGCCCAATTATTATCAGGATCTTGTGTAATACCGTCTAAATCTAACAACCAAGATTCATAAGTAGGAAGTGCTTCTTCAGTAATAGTATCACCCACCAAAACCACCCAAAAATCATCTTCCAATTCTTTGGAAATTTCACGAATTTCTTCTACTTCACTAATAAATTTTTCACTTTGAGAATGGGGTAAAAAGTCTGTTGGCTGCCAAATTTTTTCAGCAGGAATTAAATAACTATTAAAAATAGTTTCGATATTTTTTTCGAGCGTCAACATGACTTCTTTTCGAATGTTTTGTAGTGACATTTTATATTAGTTTATGGATTCTTTAATTATTGTTTCGGTTTTTGCTAATAATTCATCAAACGGCAGGGAATCTATTTTGATAGGTTCGTGGGTTTTGATGGAAATTGGACTTGCAATTCCCAATGGAAATTTTCCATATTTGAATACTTTCCATGAATTATTAATGGTTAAAGGTACAACAAATCCTTCTTTGTTATATTTTGTAAGCACTTTTAGTCCATTTACTGCAAATTCCTTTGGGTTGCCATTTCTGCTTCTTGTCCCTTCTGGAAAAATGACAGCAGACCATTTATTTTGATTGATTTTTTTTGCAAAAGCAGTCAATTCAGCAATGGCTTGTTTGCTATCTTTTCTATTGATTAACGCAGCACCTCCGTGTCTTAAATTGAAAGAAATACTTGGAATTCCTTTTCCCAATTCGACTTTTGAAACAAATTTTGGTTGGTGTTTTCTAAACTTCCAAATAATTGGAGGAATATCAAACATTCCTTGGTGATTTGAGACAAAAATTAAGGTTGTATTTTCTGGCAAATCGTATTCATTTTCAACTTTTACAGGAATCAAAAGAACGAGTAATGATTTGATTAAAAACCAATTCATGATATTTACCACAAATTGATGACCTTGATGGCCAAAAAGTTTTAGTCCAAACCACTGTAAAGGATGAAAAAAGATGAGTAATGCATAGAAAACCAATGCAAAAATTGGGGAAAGTATATAACTTAAAATCTTCATTAATTAAACCAATTATTCCAAGGAATTTTTGACAAAATGAATACCAATCCCAATCCGTAGAAAATTACAAATGTTTTAAATTTTGCTGTATCCGTTGTTTTCTTTTTGTGTTTTGACCATCCAATTGTAATCAAAACAAGTGCTAAAATCATCATTGTTGGGTGTTCAACAGCTAATAATCTTGTTGCTTTGTCAGCCATAACTGAAGATGCATCATTTTTTAAAGCCTTATACCAAGGAGACATAAAATACCATCCTAAACCAATTAATAATTGGATATGTGAGACAATCAAAGTAAATAATCCTATTCGCAGGTCTTTGTCAGTAAATTGTTTTTTTTGAATAAGTCCAATTATAGCATTTACAACAGCGATAATTAATAAAATAATCACTAAATATGCCCAGTAAGAATGAATATCTTTCATGATGTTGATGTTTTATAAAATCGTTGTAAAGTTAGGGATTTTATATAAAAAAAAACCACCTCAATAGAGGTGGTTTTTAAAAATATATAATAAATTTTACTTAGAAATTGTAACGAATTGAAAGGTTCCAAGTTCTTCCAAAGCCAAACCAAACGTTGTTTCTAGTATCTATACCATTCCAAACACCAGAGCCTGTTTGGTTTGTTACGGTTGGACTTGTATCTCCAACAAAAATACTAGTACTAGCTTCTGAGATATATACTGTATCGAATAAGTTATTCACATTTAATCTGAATTTTAGAGAATTTTGATTTTTAAATTCAAGTTTGTACCCTAAACCTAAGTCAACCAATTGATAGCTTGGTAATTCCAATGCTCCTCTATTATTTGGAGTATCAAAAGTAGTATCAATTGCGCTAAAATCAGAGTATAAATTTGCTGCATATCTCCAGCCTAAATCAATATTAAAGTTTTCAAAAGCAGCGTAATCAAGATTTAAGAAAGCTGTTGTTTGTGCAGCGTCTCCTATTTTAGCGTCTTTCAAATATAGAGTTTTAGTACCTGTATTAGCAGGATTTCCAACTTCAGTAATTGTTCCTAAAGCATCTTCTTTATATCTCCAGTTTCCTAAAGAAACCATTGCATTTACTTTCAATTTATCAAAAGGCTTGAAGTAACCTTCAATTTCAATACCTTGGTGTAATTGTTTTACATTTTCAAACACTGCAGATCCATCTAAATTTGCACCAAAAAAATCATTGAAATTTCTTGAAACTACTCTATCACCCCAAACTGTGTTATATAAATTAACTGTTAAGTTAGAATTTGTTCCTTTAAAACCATAACCCAATTCAAAAGAAGTGATTGTTTCATTTTTAACATCTTGATTTATGTTGTTTGAAAAACCAGGGAATACTGCATCAAACATTGGTTGTCTTTTAATGACACCGGCATTGAAGAATACATTGTGTTTGTCATTGATGTTATAGTTTGAACCTCCTTTAACATATCCACCAGTCATAGATTTTTTATCACTTGTTACGTTGTTAGGTTGGTCAAAATAATCAATTCTTCTGTAAGATTGATTAGATAAACCTAATTGCAACACCGCAGATAATTTATCTTCGTCATTATATTCAATCATTCCATTATAACCTTGCCAGTTGACTTCACCAACATTGTAATAATCAATTTTATCACTACTTAAACCAGTATCATTAAAGGGAGAAGCAGTAATTGTTTCAGTTTGGATCATGCCGTTAACTAAATTTCTGTTACCAGTACTATAATAACCGTCTAATCCTAATAAATCATTTAAAACTCTATAGTGGAAACCTTCATAAGATCTTAAATCAAGACCCAAACTATAGGTCCATTTGTCAGATTCGTATTTTAAATTAGAAATTGCACCATACCAGTTGTGTGAGTTCATAGAAGCTCTTCTTATCAATACAGCTCTATTAACACCATTACTATTGAATCCATTAGAGCCAATTAACATTCCTTGGTAATTGCTTGGAGCCCCGGTATATGGAGATGTTGTTGAACGGTTAATACTTACTATATTGTCATAATTAATTGATCCATCAGCATTTCTTGACGCAACACCATTTCCTCTATCAAGATGTTCAGTTAAATCCATATTAAAAGGAAATACATTTATATTTCTATTACGGAAATTACCACCTCTAGCGCCTGTTCCTCCACCACGACCCCAAGAGCCATAGACAGATGTTGATAAAGATAATTTATCATTAATATTCCAATCCCAGTTTAATGTTCCAATTGGTTTATTGTAAAAATTTCTTCTAATGTTGTATTCCTCACCATTTAAAGTACCCCAATCAGCATTAAGTCTTCTGTTTATTTCGTCATCTCCTCCAAAGTTTTGAAAATCTCTAATAGAAAGTCTTGTGCCTCTTTGGTGATGCCATTGTGCAGCTCCTGTAAATGTAAAATTGAATGCATGTACATCAGATGGTTTGTATCCTAATGAAACTAAGTAAGTTGTTCCTTTACCTTGAGTTCCATCAACATAACCATCACCTTGCCAAGTTCCTAATAAAATACTAGCTGCCCAGCCATTTTCATTAAGACCCGAGTTATAGGCAATTGTGTTTTTAATATAACCGTCATTTCCTACGCTTGATGATAATGTTCCTCCTTCTTTTTTATCGGTTGATTTTGTTACGATAGTAATTGTTCCCCCAACAGAAGGAACCGCTAATTTAGAAGCTCCTAAACCTCGTTGAATTTGAATACCTGAAGCAACATCAGATAAACCTTGCCAATTTGACCAATATACCCAACCATTTTCCATGTCATTTACTGGTTGACCATTGATAATTACCGCTGTATTACTTTGATTAAATCCACGAACATTGATTCTTGAATCTCCATAACCACCACTTGTTTTTGTTGCATAAACTGAAGGTGTTGTGTTCAAAATTTCTGGAAATTCTAGATTTCCCAATTTTGTTTGAATCTCAGTAGCTTTGATAGTAGATGCTGCAACTGGTGTTTTTCTTTCTTGAACCAAATCAATTACACCTTTACCAACAACAACGATTTCATCTAAAAGATTTCCGCCTACTTCTAAAGAAATAGTTCCAAGGTTTGTTTTTGATGAAGAGAAAGCAACTTCTCTTGATTTGTATCCGATATAGGAAATAACAAGAACACCTGATTTAGATTTTGCGTTTAAAGTAAATTTACCATCAAAATTTGTTTCTGTTCCGTTTGCAGTTCCTTTCTCTAAGATACTTGCGCCAGGTAATGGTTGATTTGATTCATCAACGATAACACCTGAAATTGTAGTTTGTCCTATTACAGTAGCTGTAATAAAAAACAAAGCTATAAATAATAAGTTTTTAAAATTTTTCATTGTTTAATTTTAAGTTATTAAATGCACCGCAAAAGTCTATCTTTTACACAATTGATTTGTTAAGCTAATGTTAAGTTTTAACACGAAATTAAGACAATTAAATTTCTTAAAAAAAAGTTTATCCATTAATAATCAATTGATTATATATCAATAAAATTATTAAAAAAATCTTTGAATTTTATTAATTTTTGATTAAATCTTTTCTAACCAGAAAGTTTACTGATTTTTTAGGAATTTATTAGCAAGTTCTTTACCTAATTCTACCCCAAATTGGTCATAACTATATATATTCCATAAAATCCCTTGAGTAAAAATTTTATGTTCGTATAAAGCGACTAATTTGCCTAAAGATTCAGGTGTAAGCTTATCAAAAAGCAATAAATTACTTGGTCTGTTTCCTTCAAAAACTTTGAATGGTAATAGAGTAGCGATTTTATCTTCTTTTCCTGAAAATTTTAATTCCAAATGTACTTCCTCTGCTGTTTTACCAAAAGCCAAAGCATCCATTTGCCCATATAAATTTGCCATCAATTTTTTGTGATGATCTGTTAAGCCATACAAAGATTCTTTAAAACCAATAAAATCAGCAGGAATTAATTTTGTCCCTTGGTGCACCAATTGCATAAAAGCATGTTGCATATTGGTACCTGTGCTTCCCCAAACAATGGTGCCTGTTTGATATTCAATTTTTTCACCATTTCTATCCACGCCTTTTCCATTACTCTCCATAATTGCTTGTTGCAAGTATGCAGGAAGTTTTGATAAATATTGTGAATATGGCAACACAGCTTCAGTTTCAGCATTGTAAAAATTATTATACCAAATACTAATTAATGCTAAAACTACTGGAATATTTTTATCAAAATCTTCATTTCTGAAATGGATATCCATTTCTTCTGCACCATCTAAAAGTGCTTTGTAATTTTCAAATCCAACAGATAAACTGATTGATAAACCAACTGCTGACCACAATGAAAAACGACCTCCAACCCAATCCCACATTGTAAAAACATTTTCTATAGAAATTCCGAAATTGTCAACAGCTTGTAAATTTGTAGAAACCGCTACAAAATGTTTTGGAATATCAAAAATAGTGGCCGATTTTAAAAACCAATTTTTGATAGTTTCAGCGTTTGATAATGTTTCTTGAGTTGTGAACGTTTTCGAAACAATCACAAAAAGAGTGGTTTCTGGATTCAATTTTTTGATAATCTCTGAAACATGATCCCCATCAATATTTGAAACAAAATGGGTATTTAATTGATTTTTGTAGAATTTTAAAGATTCTACAATCATATCAGGTCCTAAATCTGAACCACCAATTCCAATATTTACAATATCAGTGATAGATTTTCCTGAATATCCTTTCCATTTTCCTGTAATAACTTTGCTACTAAAACTTTTGATTTTTTTTAGTGAAGCTTGAATTTGAGGTTTGATGTTTTTTTCATCCACCAAAATTGGTTCATCAGAATTGCTTCTTAAAGCGGTGTGCAAAACAGCTCTGTTTTCAGTAACATTGATAATTTCACCAGAAAATTGGCTTTCTATAGCCTCTTTCAAACCGACTTCTTTTGCCAATTCAACAAGAAGTTGAACAGTTTCTTTATTGATTCTATTTTTAGAAAAATCAACTGACAAATCATTCAATTGAAGAGAAAAATCCGACTTTCTGTTTGGGTCTTTATAATATTCTTTTATGGTATCGTTTTGAATATTATGAAAATGATTCGTTAATTTTTGCCAAGAAATTGTTTTGGTAGGATTGCTATTTTTTAAAAACATTGATTATTTTTTTGCTATTGTTTCGGTTGCTTTATCCGGTTTTTCAACTGGAAGTATTTTATTGTCTAATTGGTATTTTAAATGTGAAATATATTTTAAATAATCTGGTTTAATGGCATCTCCAATAGGCGTTGTTGATGAAAACTTTTCTCTTAATGGATCTACCTCTTTTCCAAATTTCCAAAATCGATAACATACATGAGGTCCTGAGGTGTTCCCTGTCATGCCAACCCAACCAATAAGATCTCCTTGTTTAACATATTCTCCTTTTTTCACTTTTCGTTGCTTCATGTGCAAGTATTGAGTAGTGTAGGTGCTATTATGTTGAATTTTTACAAAGTTTCCATTTCCACCTCTCATTGCAGATTCAATGACAGTTCCGCTGGCAGTTGCTATGATTGGAGTTCCTATATTTGCTGCAAAATCAGTTCCTCTGTGCGGTCTTACAACATTGCCATAAAAGGCAATTTTTCTATTTAAATTATATTTTGACGAAATTCGATATTGAAATTTTATTGGTGCTTTTAAAAACATGCTTTTCAACATATTCCCTTTTTCATCATAATATTCTGCAACTCCTTTAAGACTGTCTTTGATATATCTAAAAGCATATAAATTCTTTCGATTGTGTTTAAAAATAGCCGATTTTATATTTCCATATCCTACAGAGGTGGTGTCATCAATAAATTTTTCATCATACACAAATTTGAAAGAATCTCCTTTTTGCAATTTATAAAAATCCAATGTCCACGCATAAATATCAGCAATTGTCCAAGTTAAACTTGGTGGTAATCCCAAACTATCCATAGTTACAGAAAGATTATAATTAATCACTCCTGTAACCACTTTTTGAACTATTTTCACGTTTTTTTTGTGGAGAGTTGCAGTGATTATTGAATCTTTAAAATCTACAATAGTTGATTTTACTTTATCGTGTTTATAAATGAATACTTGGGCTTTTTCAGTAGAATCTTTGCTTGCTAAAATTGTATATGGAATTCCTGCGGCAAGTTTTCTAACATCAAAGATTTCTTTAATCGAGGTAACAATTTCATTAACTTGAGGATAAAGAACATGGTGTCTGTCAAGGATGATACCGAAACTTTCACCACTTTTTATAGTGTCATGAATTACTTTATAATCATCTAATTTATAACCAAATCTGTATTCAGATTTTTTTTCATTTTTAGTGTCATTTTCCTTTTTTTCATCGTTTTTGCAGGATGACAAGGAGAAAATTACAACAACTAAAAACACTATTTTTTTCAAGTTTTACTGGATTTTTTGATGATTTTCAAAAGTACAAATAATTTTGAATTATTCTAAAAGGATGCGAATAAGTTATTATAATGATTTTGTTAAATTTTTATTACTGTTTTAGAAACGGATTTGCAAGTCCTTTAAATTCCTCTAATTCAGCAGTCAAAGAGCCTACTCTTAAATCGGCTCTTAATTTAATTGGAATTTTATTAGCATCATCAGAAATCCACATGGTTACACTTTCTTGTGCTTTAAAAACCCTTCCAGATTGGACTAATGGTCTAAATATCAATGTATTTATTTTTCCAAAATGAGTTCGAATAGTTTCTTTTCCTAGATATCTCAGTTTGAATTGATATACTTGAGAATCTAAAAACATATCAAGTTTAATTTCATCTCCATATTTTATGTTTGAAATGTCTTTGCTTCTCAGATAATAAAAAGAAGAAAGCATGTCTTGAACATCATTAAAAGCTACTGAAGTATCTTTTTGAAGCTTAAAATCTTGAACATATGCTTTTTTCACATCATAATTAAAGGAAGTTATTCTGTGTTTTTTATAGCCTCCTTCGTTTATTTTTCTTTTAAAAACATACGGTTTTATATTTTCTTCATCAAAATATGATTCATAATAATCTTCTACTTCAAAAAACCATTTTATCATGCCAGAAGTCCAACCTGTTCCTTTGGTATGATAAACTTTTTTGCCTTTTAATTCTTTTTCTTGAACCTCTAAAATAGCTGTTCCTGCTCTTAAAAAACCACTGTAACTCATTTTGTAGCGAAGCCATTCACCACTTTTAAAAGCTGGGATTTTTTCTTGACCAGAAATAATTGTCAAAAAGAAAGTAAAAATTAAAATTGAGATGTGCTTTTTCATATTTAAATCAAACATATAAAAAACTAATGACAAATCTCGTTCCAAAAAAGAAAAAGTAACTATTTATTCATTTTCATATCTCTTTTTAACGTTTTTTTACCTTTAAAAAGTTCCCCAGTTTTTTAATTCTTCTTCACTCCATAGGTAGGGATAAAAAATTCTACGTTGGTATTTTGGGTGCATATATTTTCGCCAACTACTGCCACCTGTTGCTTCCAAATCTTTATCATTTCCTCCCAAATACTTGGTTGCAGCATTATAATGTGCCATCACCCATTTTACATTTACGGTATAATCGTAATGACGCATTGCTTTGATCAAACTTTCATTTTGTTTCACTTCTTTGGGTAATTGCTTAAATTTTTTAGACAAATTAACATCATTATAATCTTCCATAAAATTGATAAAATCTCCTAAATATTTTTTTTCAAAAAGAGTTAATAAGGTTGATTTTTGTCCTGTGGTATAATTTTTTCCCGCAGCTTGCCAATACAAATGATTATAAGCGTTTTTGAAAGAAGAATTTCTATCAATAGTTTCTCTGTAACGTGCATCAATCAAATTGATGAGTTCTGTAGAAGCAAATTCAATTTTGCGATATTGCGCACTTTGAAATCCACTTGCAGGTGTCAAAGTGGTTCTAAATTTCAAATATTGTGCAGGCTCCATTCCTTCAGCCATTACTGAAAAAGAACTACACAACATATCAAAATAACGACTGATTCTTTGCAAATGCATCGTAAATTTATCCGCAGAAATTTCATCAGATTTTGCAACTTGGTCTATTTCCCACAAAACCATTTTGAATAATAACTCGTTGACTTGATGATACATTATGAACACCATTTCGTCGGGCTGTGTAGTTCTTGGGTTTTGTAAACTTAGCAATGCGTCTGTTTGAATATAGTCCCAATAGGTAATTGGTGTGCTCCAAAACAATCCCTCTAAAATTGTATCAACAGGAACGCCTAGTTCGTTGTATTTTTCTTCAATTGCTTTTAAGATTTCGTCTTTGTTCATATTATTTTGAATCAAAATTGTAGAACAAAGATAGTAGAATCAAGAAAAAAGATTTGATACAACCAAAAACTTTAAATTTTGAACCCTAAAGTGTCCCTCTTTTGGCTTGCTCCCTTTCAATGGATTCAAAAAGTGCTTTGAAATTTCCAGCACCAAATCCTTTTGCGCCCATTCTTTGGATGATTTCAAAAAATAATGTGGGTCTGTCTTCCACTGGTTTTGTGAAAATTTGTAATAAATAGCCCTCTTCATCCGCATCAATCATGATGCCTAACGCTTTTAGTTTTTCAATATCTTCTTTCAATTCATGGCTAAAAGTTTCCAATCTTCCAGGAACTGCTTTGTAATAAGATTCTGGTGGCGTTGATAAAAACTCAACACCATTTTCCTTTAATTGACTTACTGTTTTGATGATATCATCCGTAGCCACTGCAATATGTTGCACTCCTGCACCTTCATAAAAGTCTAAATATTCTTCAATTTGAGAACGTTTTTTACCTTCTGCTGGTTCATTGATTGGAAATTTGATACGACCATTTCCATTCGACATTACTTTACTCATCAGTGCTGAATATTCTGTGTGAATTTGTTTGTCATCAAATGATAAAAAGTTTTCAAAACCCATCACATCTTCGTACCATTTTACCCAAACATTCATCTGATTCCAACCTACATTTCCAACCATGTGATCAATAAATTTCAACCCTGCAACTGGTGGATTGTAGTCTGATTCCCATTTTTGGAAGCCTGGTAAAAAAGTTCCTTTATAATTTTTTCGCTCTACAAAAAGATGCACAGTTTCGCCATACGTATAAATTCCTGAACGAACTACCTCACCAAATTCATCTTTTTCAACAGTTGGAGTCATATACGATTTTGCCCCTCTTGAAACCGTTTCTTTATAAGCTCTTCTAGCATCTTCTACCCAAAGTGCTATGACTTTTACACCATCACCATGTTTTGTAATATGCTCATTAATAGGTGATTTGCTAGTTAAAGGTGTTGTTATAACCAACCTGATTTTGTCTTGTTTCAAAACATAACTCACAGAATCTTTTGAACCCGTTTCCAAACCCTTATAAGCATACGATTGAAAACCAAAAGCAGTTTTGTAAAAATGGGCTGCTTGTTTGGCATTCCCAACATAAAATTCTACATAATCTGTTCCTAATAATGGAAGGAAATCTTGTGCACCTGAAAATATTTTTTCTAAACCGTAGTTGACTGATTGTATATCTTTCATATAATAGCCCATCCTAGCCTTCCCAAAGGGAAAGAACTCCTAACTGGGTATTTGGAGTTTTTAATTTATTAATTTTGATAATTTTAAAGAACAAAACAACTTAACATCATTAAAATATTTTTTCAAGGATGAGAACTCCTTCCCTTTGGGAAAGTTGGGATGGGCTTATAGCCACGATTGATAATAGGTTTCATCCGCAATTTTCATAGCTTCCTCAGTAAGCATCAATGGTTTAAATGTATCCACCATTACTGCCAATTCTTCTGTGGAAGTTTTGCCAATACTTCTCTCTGTGGCTCCTGGGTGTGGCCCATGAGGAATTCCTGCCGGATGTAACGAAATATGTCCTGCTTCAATATCATTTCTACTCATAAAATCGCCATCAACATAATACAACACCTCATCAGAATCAATATTACTATGATTATAAGGTGCAGGAATTGACTGCGGATGATAATCGTACAAACGAGGTACAAAACTACAAATCACAAAAGCACTCGTTTCAAATGTTTGATGCACTGGTGGTGGTTGATGAATTCGCCCAGTAATAGGCTCAAAATCGTGAATTGAAAATGCATACGGAAAATTATATCCATCATAACCAATCACATCAAAGGGATGAGAAGCATAGACCATTTCTATAATTTCTCCTTGTTTTTTTACTTTGATAATAAAATCTCCTAATTCATTATTGGTTTCTAATTCATAAGGTCTTCTGATATCTCGTTCGCAAAAAGGAGCGTGCTCTAATAATTGCCCAAACCAATTTCGATAGCGTTTTGGAGTATATACAGGATGATAACTTTCTACAATAAAAAGTCTGTTATTTTCAGTATCAAAATCGAGTTTATAAATAATTCCACGCGGAATTACCAAATAATCTCCGTATTTGAAATCGATATTTCCTAGATGAGTTCTTAATTTTCCTGATCCTTTGTGGATGAAAATGACCTCATCAGCATCTGTATTTTTATAAAAATAGTCTTTGGTTGATTCTTTTGGGGCTGCCAAAATGATATTGCAATCTGAATTTGTCAGCACCACTTTTCTACTTTCCAAATAATCATTCTCTGAAGCAATTTGAAAACCTCGCAAACGATACGATTGAATATTAGTTGCCTTGGCAATTTTTGGCGCAATTGAATATTGATTGCGAATTTCTTTGACCATCGTAGGTCTTTGTTCATGATAACTATTGGTTGACATTCCGTCAAAACCAATCCTACCAAACAATTGTTCGTAATATAAACTTCCGTCTTTTTTTCGGAATTGGGTGTGTCTTTTTGGTGGAATTTTTCCTAATTGATGGTAAAAAGGCATAGTTTTAATGTAATAATGAATTAATGAAACGATGTAGCAATCTTGGTACCAGCAAAATTGAACCATTTTTACATTGGTAAATTGCTACATTAATAAAACTTCAATCGATTTCGTTACTTGCACAAAGATAGGAAAAGTAGTTTAGTTTTTAGTTGGGGAAAAAGCTTTATAACTTATTAACGAACTTGAAATTCTCATAAACGTATCGTCAATTCTCATAAAAGCATCGCTTTTTATCATAAACGAACCAACATATCTGATTAACGCACCATAAATTATCATATACGAATCTAAAACTCTCAACAACGAATCCGTAAATTTCATTAATGAACCCAAATATTTCATAAACGAACCTGAAATATTCATTAACGCACCCGTAAAATTCAAAAAGGAATCCAAAACTTTGAATATTAAACCCCAAACTTTGACTAATAAATCCAGCATTTTGAATAGTAAACTCCGAACTTTGAGTATTGAATCCTAATCAATAGATTTAATTACCTATTTTGGAACTTCTTTGTTATAAAGTTCAATAAGTTTTCACATTCTTTGCAACCACGTTTTTACATCAACTTCAGCTTTAATAATAGCTTTCAAATCTGATATTGCAACACGTTTTTGTTCCATAGAATCTCTGTGTCTGATTGTCACAGAATTGTCTTGCAACGTTTCATGATCAACAGTAATGCAAAAAGGCGTTCCATTAGCATCTTGTCTTCGATAACGTCTTCCAACAGCGTCTTTTTCGTCATAATCAACGTTGAATTCCCACTTTAAATCTTCAAAAATTTCACGCGCAATTTCTGGTAAACCATCTTTTTTTATCAATGGTAAAATGGCAGCTTTATAAGGTGCTAAAACTGCTGGCAAACGTAAAACAGTTCTTGTTGTGCCATTTTCAAGAGTTTCTTCTTGCAAAGAATTAGAGAAAACAGCTAAAAACATTCGGTCTAAACCAACAGAAGTTTCAACAACATAAGGCACATAACTTTTGTTTTCTTCGGGATCAAAATAGTGTAATTTTTTTCCAGAATATTGTTCATGTGCTTTTAAATCAAAATCTGTTCTTGAGTGAATTCCCTCCAATTCTTTAAATCCAAAAGGAAATTTAAACTCAATATCTGCAGCTGCATCAGCATAGTGAGCTAATTTTTCATGATCGTGAAAACGGTAATTTTCTGCACCCAAACCTAAACTCAAATGCCATTTTAAACGGGTTTGTTTCCATTGTTCATACCATTCTTTTTGAGTTCCTGGTTTGATGAAAAATTGCATTTCCATTTGTTCAAACTCACGCATTCTAAAAATAAATTGTCTTGCAACAATCTCATTTCTAAAGGCTTTTCCTGTTTGAGCAATGCCAAAAGGAATTTTCATTCTACCAGATTTTTGAACGTTCAAAAAGTTTACAAAAATTCCTTGAGCGGTTTCTGGACGTAAATATACTTGCGTTGCATTTTCAGCAGAGGCACCAATTTGTGTTCCAAACATCAAGTTGAATTGCTTTACCTCTGTCCAATTTTTCGAACCCGTTAATGGATCAACGATTTCTAATTCTTCAATCAAAGCTTTCACATCAGCCAAATCTTCATTTGATAATGATTTTGACATTCTTGATAAAATAGTATTGATTTTTGCTTGATAATCAACCACTCTTTGATTGGTTGAAACGAAAGTTTCTTTATTGAAAGCGTCTCCAAAACGAGTAGCTGCTTTTTCAACTTCTTTATCGATTTTTGCTTCAATTTTGGCACAATGATCTTCAATTAAAACATCCGCTCTGTAACGTTTTTTGGAATCTTTATTGTCAATTAATGGATCGTTAAAAGCATCCACATGACCAGAAGCTTTCCAAGTTGTGGGATGCATCAAAATTGCCGCGTCAATGCCAACAATGTTTTCGTGCATTTGCACCATTGCTTTCCACCAATAATCTCTGATATTTTTCTTTAACTCAACACCATTTTGAGCATAATCGTAAACCGCACTTAAACCATCATAAATTTCTGATGATTGAAAAACGTAGCCGTATTCTTTTGCGTGCGATAAAACTTTTTTAAACTGATCTTCTTGTATTGCCATAATGAACGCAAAGATAAACGTTTGAAGAACTTTGTCAAGAAAAAAACAAACTAGTTTTCTTGATTGTATCTTGCAAGAATTTCAAAAACCTTGCAGGTATCTATTTTTATGTTTAAGATGCCCACAAGTTCGAAAAGAAACCTACTAGGAAATAAAACATACATTAGATTGCTATTTATCAAATAATTAATTACATTTCAATCGAAAATTGCAAAAAAAATGAAACTCTTAAAAGACTTTTTCTCTCTTTTTTTTCCTGAAATGTGTGGAATTTGTGATGAACAATTGGTTGAAAACGAAAAAACGATTTGCACACTTTGCAGGCATGATTTGCCTTTGACGAACTTTACAAGTTTTGAAGAAAACAGTGTTACTCAAACATTTTTTGGAAGAATTGATATCGAAAAAGGCTATTCTTTATTACATTTTAGGAAAAAAGGCATCACTCAGAAAATAATTCATGAATTAAAATATCGAGGAAATCAAGAAATTGGTGCTTTTTTTGGAAATTGGTTGGGAGAAATGATTCTTGAAAAAAATGAACTCAAAAATGTTGATTATATAATTCCTGTTCCTTTACATCCAAAAAAAATGAAACAAAGAGGGTATAATCAAGTTACAAAATTTGGAGAAAAATTGAGTGAACATTTACAAATACCGTATTTAGAAAATGAGTTGGTTCGCGTATTTGCATCGAAGACGCAAACTTTTAAAGCTCGTTTTGAGAGATTTAGCAATGTTGATACTCGGTTTTTAGTAAAAAATACAACTCGTTTTAACAACAAACATGTGTTGATTATTGATGATGTTATCACAACAGGAGCCACTTTAGAAGCCTGTGCAAAAGAGTTTCAAAAATCAGAAAACTGCAAAATAAGTATTTTAACGATGGCATGTTCAGACTTGATTATTTGATATTTTTTTAAATTGGGTAAAGAATTCCCGGTATTTTCATTTAAAATTCATAGAATAAATCGTTAATTTGTGGAAAAATATTTTTTTTGTGAAAGCATTTTACAAAGTCATTATTCTATTTTCGATTTTCGTAATGGTTGCAAACTGTGCAAGAACTGGAAGACCAGAAGGAGGTCCTAAAGATGAAGATGCGCCTTTGTTTGTGAATTCGATTCCACCTTATAACACTGTCAAGTTTGATAAAAAAATCATCAAACTCAATTTTAATGAGTTTGTTACTCTAAAGGAATTGAACAAACAATTGGTTGTTTCCCCACCATTGAAAAATCCACCTTTAATTACGCCTCAAGGTTCGCCAAGTAAGGAAATTAAAATTCAGATTTTAGACACTTTACAAGAAAATACAACTTATATTTTTAATTTTGGAAATGCAGTTCAAGACAACAATGAGGGCAATCTTTTAGAGAATTTTAAATACGTTTTTTCTACAGGAAATTATATTGATTCTTTAACAACAGCAGGCTCTATAAAAGATGCAAAGCTTCAAGAACCCCCAAAAAGCGTCAATGTTTTGATGTATAGAATTGATACATCTTATACAGATTCAATTGTTTATAAAAAGAAACCAAATTATATTACGAATACTTTGGATACTACTAATTTTAAATTTACAAATTTAAAAGATGGAAAATATTTTATGATTGCTTTGAAAGAAGACATAAGCGATTATATTTTCAATCCAAAATTTGACAAAATCGGGTTTTTGACTGACACCATCCATTTGCCAAAAGACAGTACTATAACAAAACCAATCACTCTTTTTAAAGAGATTCAGCCATTTAAATTTGTTAGAGGAAGAGAAGTTACCAAAGGAAAACTTCAATTTGCTTTTGAAGGCGAACAAACAGATATGAAAATCACTGTGATTTCAAAAGTTCCAGAAAATTTTAAAAGCGTTTCAAAATTTGAAAAAGAGAGAGATTCATTGAATTATTGGTTTACGAATATTGAAGCAGATTCATTGAATTTTGTGGTTTCAAATGAAAAATTTTCAGATACTGTCACTGTAAAATTAAGAAAAGAAAAACAAGATTCTTTGACAATAAATATGCTTCCAAAAACAGTTTTGCATTTTAGAGACACCATTTTTGTAGAGAGTAATAATCCAATAATTAAGATTGATACCTCAAAAATCAGCTTGATCGATAAAGACACAATATCAATAAATTACAAAACTTTAATCTCTGCAAGGGAAAATAAAATAGGATTTATTTTTGACAAAAAACCTTCTCAAAAATATACTTTTATTGCTTTAAAAGAGGCTTTTGAAGACCTATTTTCTTTCAAAAACGACTCATTAAACGCCAGTTTTAGCACCAAAGAAATTGATGATTATGGCAGATTAACTCTGACTGTAAACAACATCAATAATGAAAATATCATTGTAGAATTACTTTCAGGAAAAAATCAAGATGCACTTGTTGAACGTCAGATTATGAACTCATCAAAAACAATTATTTTTGATTTGCTTGATCCAAAAAAATACACATTGAGAGTTTACATTGACAGTAATAAAAACAACAAATGGGATACAGGAAATTTCTTGATGAAACAATTTCCAGAGAAAATCATTTATTTCAAAGAACTTACAAATTTTGAAATAAGGGCAAATTATTTCTTGGAAGAAAATATCAGTATTGAGTAAGTTTTTTATCAATTTTTTCGTTAAACAAACTTTTTGATAGCTCTAATAATGCCATAATGAATGCCTTCATGAAAGTTGTTGAAAGCAATTGCATCTTCAATAGAATGAATCACAAAACCTGTACTTGTTGAGTATTCTGTAAAATTTTCGAAAATTCCGGCTTCATAATCTTCTTGTAAAGTATCTGGCAACCCTGCAAAAAGTTCCTTTACTTCTTCAAATTCTTCTTCTGTAAAAGTAACTGTTGGCGAAGTTCCTTTTTTATAAGTTTCAATCAAATCATCAGGACATAAACAATTCAAATCTGATAATTTATAGTGTAATAATTGTTGAGTAACCAATACATGCGCCATATTCCAAGCAATATTATTTTTAAAACCAGCCGGAATTGCGTGTAATTGTTTCAAAGTCAATCCTTCCAATTCTCTTAAAATAAGTTCTCTTGAAGTTCGTAAAATATCAAAGTGTGTTTTCATTTTTATACGTAATTTTGAAATGTAAATATACTCTATAAATATGAAGAAAATTTATTTTTTACAAACTTGCGATACTTGCCGAAGAATCTTAAAAGAGGTAAGTTTAAACGGATTTGAGCTCCAAGAAGTGAAAGCAAAACCAATAAATGTAGCTCAATTAGAGGAATTATTTGCATTTACAAAAAGCTATGAAGCGCTGTTTAACAAACGTGCAAAACTATATAAAGAAAAGAATATAAAGAATCAAAACCTATCTGAAACAGATTATCGTCAGTTAATTTTGGATGATTATACGTTTCTTAAACGTCCTGTTTTTATTGTTTATGACGAAATTTTTGTTGGAAATAGTAAAAAAGTTATCGAAAATTTAAAGGCAAAAATTGGGTAAAAAATCCATAAAAATCTAAACTTTTTTTGATTTCTAAAGCAAACTATCTTCCAATAAATCCTTGATTCTATTAACAGAAATAGTTTCAAAACAGGCTAAATATTCTTTAGGAAATTTATTTCCATAAACAGACGTAGGGATTAATGGAAATTTTTTTAAATCTGGAATTACCTGATTTTTTAAAGGTTGATGAAATGGTGTAAACCCTAAAAAAGGATGTGTAACACCCCAAATAGTAAATACAGAAACTCCATACATCGCTGCAATATGTCCATTTCCTGAATCCATAGAAATCATTGCATTTAGGTTTGAAATTATTTTCAATTCATCATCAAAAGACATTTTTTTCACTAAAGAAAAAACATTTTTGTATTTTGAAGCAATACTTTCTAAAATTGATTTTTCTTTTTCTCCTCCTCCAAATAAAAAAATAGTTGTGTTGGGCAATTTGCTGATTTCAAAAACGAGCTCTTCTATTTTTTTTTCAGGAAATGATTTGCTTTCATAAGTTGCAAATGGGGCAAAACCAACCAGATTTTTCGTATGAAACTTATCTGAAATTTCTATTGGAAGGGGTTTTTTCTTTGGAAAATTTACTTTTGATAAGTCAATATTGAATCCCATTTTCCTAAAAACATCTGCATATCTCTCGTGCATTGATGGTAAAGGAATCAAAATTTTATCAATCCTTGGTTTTGTTAATTTTCTTTTTTCACCTCTTCCTTTATCTAACTGGACAAATGGAGTTCCTGAAAATCTAAAAAACTGGACTAAAAGTTTGGAACGAATCACATTGTGCAAGTCTGCAATTGCATCTATTTTTAAATGAGATAACTCTTTAAAAAGTTTTAAAATTCCAAAAAAACCTTTGTGTTTTCCTTTTAAATCAGGAGAAAAAACGGAAACATTTTCAAATTCTTCAAAAAAAGGTATGAAAAAAGAACGTGTCAAAAAAGTAATTTTTACAGACTCGTTTTGTTGTATAAGAGCTCTAATAACAGGAACAGATATCGCAACATCTCCCATCGCTGAAAGACGAATTATCAGAATATGTTTCATTCGTAGAAATTAAAATATTGATAGTAAAATTGCATATTGCAACAAATCACGATTTATAATCTTCGTATGATTTTTCTTCTATTAAATCGGATCCTGTAAATTTATTAATTTCTTTTTTTACGTTTGAACGATCATCATTTGTGAAATAAACAGCCCTTGCCAGCTCAATAAATGTTTCATCAAATACTTTATTTCGTTCACATTCTCTGATGTCGTCTTCAATTTTCCACAATTTTTTATTGATATTCCGTAAATCTTCATGCAGTTTTTTTAGATGATTTTTATCGGACGTTGATGCGTAAATAGTTTTCAATACAGGTGATAAAACATCATATTCATTTTGGATATTTAATCGCTTTTTAGCATCTTTAATTTCAGAAAGTTTAATTTCTAAAATTGTAAATTTATCTATTATTTCTCCGTTTGACACTTCTATTTTCATTGTGAGTTTAATTAAATTTACGTGAAACAATTTCCAAAAAACGATTTTCTAGTGCCGCATGCTCAGCCCAATTATAATCAGGTTTTACCATTTTTTCAATGAATTTTTTTGCTTCTTTCTCTGTTTTAAAAGAATTTAACTGAGAAACTACCCTGTTAAAATCTTCTTGCTCGCCATTGAAAAGGTTTTTTACAAAAGCAATTCTGTCATTTAATCCAATTTGAATTGTATTTATCAACCGATCGTTAAGCGATTTTGGTTGCGAATTCTCAAACAATTCTGCCATAATATCTACTGAAATGGTGTCTTGCAATTCGTCTTCTAATGTAAAAGTTTTGCGCTCTCCAACATCTTTTACATCATTTTTAAAATTTGTTGGATTGTTATTTTGAGAAAATAAAATCTCTTCTAATTCAGCAAAAGGTTGTTCGATTATTGGTTTATCTTTCGCAATTTCTTCATCAAGAATTGGAGCTACAACTAGTTCTTCAATTTGTTCAACTACTATTTCTTTTGGGGTTTCAGGAATCTTTTTCGCCTCTAAAGACAATTCTTTTGCCTCAAAAGCTTTTTCAACTTCCTGAATTAATTCCTCTTTAGTTGTTTCTAAATTGGGAGTTGTTTTTACATATTCTTCAACAAATGCGAGCATTGAAATCTTTTCAAAAACGGCTCTTGACTTTTCTTTTAACGCAAAAATATCATCCCTATTTTTCATTTTTAAGATGTCATGTGCTAAGCTGATCAAATCTTTCTCTAATTTTTTGTGCATAAGTTGTTTATTGAAGTCCATTTTTCACTATAAATATTTATAAATTTGTTAAAACTCAAAGTAACACAAAAATATAAAACTAGAACGCTTAAATTTACAAAATGTTTCTTGAAAATACCGTAAATCACTCAGAACAATTTGGTTGGATAGAAGTCATTTGTGGTTCTATGTTTTCTGGAAAAACCGAAGAATTAATTCGACGTTTAAGACGTGCTCAATTTGCAAAACAACGTGTTGAAATTTTTAAACCCGCCATTGATATTCGTTATGATGAAGACGAAGTTGTTTCTCATAATGATAATAGAATCCGTTCAACTCCAGTTCCTGTTGCTTCCAATATTCGTTTGTTGGCAAATGATGTGGATGTTGTTGGCATAGATGAAGCGCAATTTTTTGATGACGAAATTGTTGCAGTTTGCAATGATTTGGCAAATAGGGGAATTCGTGTTATTGTAGCTGGTTTAGACATGGATTTCAAAGGAAATCCGTTTGGACCAATGCCAGCTTTAATGGCAACAGCTGAATATGTTACGAAAGTTCATGCAGTTTGTTCACATACTGGAAATTTGGCGCATTATAGTTTTAGAAAATCGAAAAATGGTAAACTGGTAATGCTAGGAGAAACCCAAGAATATGAACCATTATCAAGAGCAGCCTATTATAAAGCGATTTTAAATCAACAACAAAAAAACGAAAAGAAAGAAAATTCTTCAGATACTGAAACAAGTTCATCAAATTATGAATAACCACATAACTGTTCTAGAAATTGATGGAAAAGCATTAGAACACAACCTTTACTATTTTAAGCAAAAACTACAACCAACAACCAAAGTTTTGGCAGTCGTAAAAGCATTCAGTTATGGAAGTGATGATGTTTTGGTGGCAAAATTTCTAGCTAATAAAATTGATTATTTCGCAGTTGCTTATGCTCACGAAGGAATTGCCTTACGTGAAGCAAATATCCAAAAACCAATTTTGGTTTTACATCCTCAAATTGCAAATTTACAATCCGTTATTGATTATTGTTTAGAACCAAATTTATATAGTTTTGAAATTTTTAACGCCTTTTTACATTTGGCAAAAGAGAATTCATTGAGAGCCTATCCTATTCATTTAAAATTTAACACAGGTTTGAATAGATTAGGATTTTTACCATCAGGAATTCCAAAAATTCTTGACGAAATTTCTAAAAATCAACACGTTAAAATTCAGTCTTTGTTTTCTCACTTGGCAGCAAGTGAAGATTTGAATGAGAGAGAGTTCACGAACAAACAAATTGAAAGTTTTAAAAATATTGCTAAACAATTCGAAAATCATTTATCTTATAAACCAATTTTGCATATTTCAAATACTTCTGGAGTGATCAATTATCCTGAAGCTCAGTTTGATATGGTTCGTATTGGGATTGGTTTATATGGTTTTGGAAATGATGATTTTGAAACTTCTCAACTAAAAAATACGCATAATTTAGTTTCTATTATTTCTCAAATTCATGAAATTAAAGCAGGAGATTCTGTAGGATATAACAGAGCATTTGTGTCAAAAACGCCAATAAAATCAGCCACAATTCCTATTGGTCATGCAGACGGAATTTCAAGAGGTTTGGGAAATAAGAAAGGATTTGTAACAATTAATCATCAAAAAGCACCTATTATTGGAAATGTTTGTATGGATATGATCATGGTTGATGTTACCAATATTGATTGTAAAGCAGGGGATAAAGCAATCATTTTTGACCATCAAAAAACGATTCAGGAATTTGCAGATGTTTCAGGAACAATTACTTATGAAATTTTGACAGGGATTTCTCATCGTGTTCAAAAAGTGTTAAAGGAATAAAAATATTTAGTATTTTAGCAATATCAATCTACTAAAAACCGATTAAAAATGGGAATGCTTAAAGAATTTAGGGAGTTTGCAATGAAGGGAAACCTCATTGACATTGCTGTTGCTTTTGTGATGGGTGCAGCTTTTAATAAAGTAGTAAGTGCTTTTACTGGCGGAATTGTTTCGCCCTTAATTGGGTTGATTTTTAAATCAGATTTTAAAGATTTAAAGTGGACAATTAAGGAAGGTGTTGCTGATGAAACTGGAGCTATTATTGGCGAAGTCAGTGTGATGTATGGTGATTTTATAACCAATTTAATTGATTTTGTGATAGTTGCATTTGTGATGTTTATGATTGTAAAAGCAGTAAATATCATTAAGAAGAAAGAAATTCCTGCGCCTGCGGTACCAAAAGGACCAAGTCAAGAAGAATTATTGGCAGAAATTCGTGATTTATTGGCAAAAAAATAAAATTTAATTTAATTTAAAAACTTTTTGACCTCACAGGTTTTCAAAACCTGTGAGGTCTTATTATTAAAAAAATAGTTAATTTAAAAAAACGAAAATCCAATTCCAAATGAAACGCTGTCTAATCTATTATTTTCAAAACCAATGATTCCTTTTCTATGGAAATCAAGCCTAATAATGGTATTCCATCTTTTTTCGCCAGCAATTTGAACTCCAGTCCCAAAACCATAATAATTTCCATTTGGATAATTGCTTGAAGGACGCCACATTTTTCCATAACTTCCTTCCACAAAAAAGGCATCTCCTTCATTTTCAGTAATGTTAACACGCATTGTTCCATAAGTTGGAAACGCGCTCACTGCATAATTCCAATGATAATCAAAACCTGCATTGACACTTATTGCAATTCTTTTCATGAATTCATAACCAAATCCAGCTCTAAAAAAAATAGCTGAAGGAATTAACATAGATTCATCATCTTCGGAATCAAAAAGAACATAATTTTCATTAAAAGCCAAAGAAACATTTACACTACCATTAAAAAATGGTTTTCCTAACTTTTCTTGAGAAATTATAGTGAACGACGAAAAAATTAGTAGAAAAAAGAATGTTTTTTTCATAAAAAAAAATTTAAATTTTAACGTATCAAAAATTATTCCGAAGAAATTTGTTTAATAAAATCATCCACAGAAATTGCTTCATTCACACTAAAATTCCCAATTTTAGTTCTTCTCAAGGCTGATAAATACGCTCCAGAATTTAATGCTTTTCCAAAATCAAAAGCCAATGAACGAATGTAAGTTCCTTTGCTACAAACTACTCTGAAATGAAGATTTGGCATTTCAATTTTGGTAATTTCAAAATCAAAAATCGTAATTTCTCTTGATTTTATTTCGGCTGTTTCGCCTTTTCTAGCAATGTCATATAATCGTTTTCCCTCATGTTTGATAGCAGAAAAAATGGGAGGTTTTTGTTGAATTGTGCCTATAAATTGTTTGGTAGTTTCTTCAATTAAACTGGGAGTTATATGAGAAATGTCGAAGGTTTTATCAATAGTTGTTTCTAAATCGTAACTTGGAGTTGTTGCGCCAATTGTAAAAATTCCTATATATTCTTTGATTTGCGCTTGATAAGAATCAATGTTTTTGGTTTGATTTCCAGTGCAAAGAATCAATAGTCCTGTTGCAAGAGGGTCTAAAGTGCCTGCATGACCTACTTTAATATTTTTAAAATGAAAACGCTGTTTGATGTACCAACGAAGTTTATTGACTACCTGAAATGACGTCCATCCTAAAGGTTTGTCAATCAATAAAACTTGACCATTTTTGAAGTTTTCTTCGGTCATGAAAATCTTAAATAGTTAATTTATAAACGAAAAAATGAATGATTAACAAGATTATTCCAAAGAAAATACGATAATATCCAAAAATTTTAAATCCTTTTTTACTTAAATAATCAATGAACGATTTGATGGCAATCAAGGCAACAATAAAAGCAACAATATTTCCAACTATTAAATAGTTGATTTGATCTGCAGAAAGTTCAAAACCAGCTTTGTAATAATCGTAGCTTTTTTTCAAAGTAGCTCCCAACATTGTAGGAACAGCTAAAAAAAATGAAAATTCAGCCGCTGTTTTTCTATTGATTTTTTGGGTCATTCCACCCACAATACTTGCACCACTTCTTGAGGTTCCCGGAATCATTGCCAAACATTGAAAAAATCCAATTTTTAAAGCTGTCAAATACGAAATTTCAGTGTGAGCAATTGGATTTTCAGCGTCAAATTCTTCATTTGCTTTGAACCAATCATCTACTTTTAAAAGTATAAATCCGCCAATAATTAAAGAGATAGCCACTGTTACTGGGCTTTCTAGCAATTCGTCAATCACATCACTCAACAACAAACCCAAAGCCACAGCAGGAATAAATGCAACTGCTAGTTTTAAATAAAAATCAAAACTTTGAAAAAATCGTTTCCAATACAAAACTACGACTGATAAAATGGCTCCTAATTGAATGACAATCGTAAAAAGTTTGGTAAAATCATCTGTGGCAATTCGCATAAATGACGAAGCAATGATCATGTGTCCTGTTGAAGAAACAGGTAAATATTCGGTTATTCCCTCAATAATTGCTAAAATAATGGCTTCAATTAAATTCATTTTTATTTTTTTGGATTCAATAAAATGGCATAAATCTCTATTCCTAAACCAATAATGACTAGGGTTGGTGACAGCCGAATTCGCTGCCAATTGTAAATATCTTCGTTAAAAACATTCGGATTTTCACTTCCTCCACCTGCCATAAAAATAAATCCAATTGCGATAAAAGCAATTCCAATCAACATGAAAATATAATTTTTTTTACCAAAGAGAAATGTTTTCTCTGAATTTGTTTCATTTTTCATAAAATTCTAATAATAAAGTTCGTCTGTTTTTAAATTTAAAAAACGCTGCGTTGCAAAAAATGTACTTAATAATGTAATTAAAAAAGAAGTAAAAATAACTCCTAAAAAAAGAAAAATCAATGAAGGATAATCCTCTAAAAGCAACAAACTTGGGATGTATTTGTCAATATAATACACCACAAAACCCAATCCAATGAATGCTAAAAGAGCACCCATCATTCCTAATTTTATGCTTGTTAAGATAAATGGTTTTCTGATAAAACTTTTTGTTGCGCCCACCATTTGCATGGTTTTTATGGTAAATCTTTTTGAGTAAATTGTCAATCTGATAGCACTGTTGATGAGAATAATTGCAATAATTCCAAAGAAACTACTGATAACTAACAACCAGAAACTGACTCTTTTAATGTTTTCGGTCAATAAATTAATCAATGGTTTATCATAAGAAACCGCTGTCACAAAAGTATTTTTCAAATATTTTTGCTCCAATTCTAGCATTTTTTCTGGAGTCACAAATTCCGCTTTTAGGTAAAGATCAATTCCATTTTTCAGTGGATTTTTTCCTAAAAATTCTAAAAAATCTTCACCAATTTCTTCACTATAAATTTTTGCTGCGTCTTCTTTACTGATATAAATCGCTTTGTTTGTAAAAGGTTCTTCTTGGATAAATTTCAAAAAAACATTGATTTGTTTTTGAGTTACTTCATCTTTTAAAAATAAAGTAATTGCTACTTGTTCTTTTACGATATTGGCAACTTTGGTTGATTTTAATAAAATCAACCCTAAAATTCCGACCATAAATAATACCAAAGCAATGCTTATTACGACCGAAAAATAAGAAGATTGTAATCGTCTTTTTTGGTAAGAATCAAACTTAGATGACATTGATTTTTTATTATTAAACGCTCGCAATATACAAAAATTAGATGGCAGAATTGAAGTTGAAAGCTTTAGATCTTTTGAGAAATATGAATTTCTTGGCAAAGTTCAATAAGCACTCCATTTGTGGTTTTTGGATGTAAAAAAACAACTAATTTATTGTCAGCACCTTTTTTGGGTGTTTCATTTAAAACTACAAAACCTTCTTTTTTAAGTCTTACTATTTCAGCAAAAATATCTTGAACCAAAAAAGCAATATGATGAATTCCTTCGCTTTTTTTTTCAATAAATTTTGCAATCGAACTTTCAGGATTTGTGGCTTGTAACAATTCGATTTTATTGGGGCCAGATTTAAAAAAGGATGTTTTTACTCCTTCTGAAACTACTTCTTCAATTTTATAATGTGGGGCTCCAAAAAGTGACGCAAATAATTGATTTGATTTTTCCAAATCTTTCACTGCGATTCCAATATGTTCAATTTTATCCATGATGTAAAAATAAAAAAACCAGTAAACAAAAAACGTTTACTGGTTTAAAATTTTTCTGTTTGTTAGTGTTATTTTCTAACTAATATTTTAACGTTATCTACTTCATAAGTTCCATCAATTGTATTAGCGGCATTATCTCCTCCTATATATTTGAAAGCAATGTGAGCTGTGCCTGAAAATCCACTTAAATCAATAGCACCAGAATCAACCCAATTTTGGAAATTTTCACTTCTAGAAACGATTGTTGCTGGTAATTTTTGCCAAGTTGCGGTTGCAATACTTGTGGTTGTACCATCCCAGTTTGTTGATATTAATACCTCTAGGATACTATCATCAGGAAAATTATTGGAAGTTTGGAAATTTAAAAACTCTAAATCTTGTGCATTTAGATTGATAATTGGAGAAATCATCCAAGCAATATTACTTTCATTGCCTGAATTAAATGCACCCATTGAAGCAATTTTACTGTTGGGGTTGCCAGAGTCTGTTGAGGTTAAAACTCTCCAATTAAAACGCCCTGCTTGTGCAAAAGAAATCCAACCATTTCCTCCTAAAGGATTTGTAGAAGTCATTGCTTCAAAATTTTCTTGAAAAACTGGGGTAAAATCGTTCGAATTTAGTGGAGTACATCTATCATCGCTAACCATATTTACATCTTCTATTCCATTTAAAACCAATACAGTAAAATCTCCACCAAAGTCTTTACTAACCACTGCATTTATAGTTCCTGCTTTTTTGGGCAATGTGTTATTAGCAAATGATGCAAAAGAACTGGTTTCTAATTTTGCACTAACAAATCCAAAACCCTCACATGATTCTAATGAACGTTGTGTGTCAAAATCTTCTGTAGGATCAACATAGGATTTTCCTATTAAATTATCAGGAAAAAACACATTTTGTACAGTAACAAAAGTGCTTACATGTTGACCGATACTTGATAAGGAAACAATTTTTGGCACGATTACTTCAGTTTTTTCAGATCTAAATAGATGAAAATTTAATTGATTTCCTGAGATATTTTCAATTTCTCTAGTGTCAGTTGGTTTAATTTTACCGCCAATTGCTGTTACACCATCACCAGAATTTGTCTCTCCGATATACAAATCTTTTAGATAAACATATACTTCTCTACCAATATTAAATTTGTTGTAATTGTCATTTAAATTCAAAGCAACTTTAATTCCTGTTGTAGGGTTTTCAGGAGAGTCTTGCATGTAAAATTCTTGATAAAAATTTCCTGATTGATCAGAAGAAATGACATATCCTTTTACGACAGTTTTAGAAACAATTTGCAATGGGTTATTTCCGGATGTAAATAAAGCTTTTACGTCACTTATTGTTTTTAATTCATATTTTCCTTTTTGGATACTATCTAAAATAGAATTTAATTTTACATTCTCTTCAGTTCCTAAAGCATTTGGAACTTCAAAATTTCCTTCTTCTACACAAGATGTAAAAGAGATACTTGAGATAAATGTTAGTATTAAAATGATGATTTTACTTGTTTTCATGTTCAATTGTATTATATTTTAAAATCTTAAGTTTACGTTTAAAAAGTAAGTAGTGCCTCTACCATACCAATATTTATTACCAAAAACGGGAGTATCCAATGCTTTGTCATCTTTTAATTGACGAAAGTTTGCGTTTCTTCCTTGTTCAAATCCACCAGATTTGTATTCTTGATTCAATAAGTTATTTACAGTTGCAAAGACACTGATAAATTTATCGTTAATTTTCCAAGATTTACCTCCAATTAAGTTGACAACCATATAATCATCAAAACGTTCTTGTTGCAACAATTCTCTTGCCAATGCTGGATCATAGTCATTAAAAGGTAATCCATCATCATCAGTATAAAAATTGCTTGTTCTATTTAATGGTGCAACATCTACAAAAATATTACTGAAAAAATTTGCTGTTGTGCCAAACCACCAATAATCAGGATCTCTGTATTCAAAACCAACAGAATAAGCATTTTGTGGTCCTGAAGCTAATCTGTAATTTTTTAAATTAGAGACGTAATCTATAGTTCTAAATTTATTATTAAAACTAGCCTTATTAGCTACATCAGATGTCAAATATAAATTTGGATTATTTGCATACGTATATTGCCCTATTGAAGCAGCTCCTTTCAACTTAATGGTTGGGGTAACTTGCGCTTCTAAACCTAACTCAACACCTAGATGTTTTTTGTCAATTCCATTTAAAATTTCTTGCACGAAAAAATTATTGTCTCTATTATCCCCACTAATTCCATCAGCAAAAAAGAAAGAAATTTCAGTTGCATCTTGAATGTAATTATAAAAACCTGTTATTCTTGAGGTGATTATTGGGCTTCTTACGATATAACTCGCATCAAAAGAAAATATTTTTTCGCTTTGTAAATTTTCAACAACATTATTATTTTCCCTTGAATTTGAAAATGAATTTCTGATTGTTGGTGCTTGTGTCATGTAAGCCACATTTGCATCCAATAAATGACGTCCGGTGATTTTATACGTTGCTCCACCTTTCAATCCAAAATTAGTGAAATCAATTATTTCTGATAATCCAAGAGAATTGTTAGGAAATCTTCCGTTTTGAAACAAACCCCTTCTTTGATGAGTAGTATTTGAAATATTAAATGCAGTGAAAAAATCAATTTTTTTATATTTAAACTGTAATTGCGTAAAAGCACTAACCACACCTGAAACCAATGTATAATTGTATTTAAACTTATCTCCTTCTCGTATAACATTGTTTTGATTCAATAAATTGTTTTGCATTTTATCTGAACTATCTGCAAAAGGATTGATGTCCAAATATCCTATTCCTCCTAATAAATCTAAAACAGAAGCAAAATTTTTAGAGTACATAGTTCTCGCTTCTAATTTTGCATTCAGAGTAATGTTATTATTAATTTGTGAATTCAAAATTGAATTCAAGGTCAATTGTTTGTCATCATTTCTATCTTCATAAAACACATAAGCATTGTTTATTCCTACTGATGCGTTGGTAATATTCGCATCATAAATTCTATTCCAATCAATTTGACCATCATTTTGAAAGTTTTGCAACGATTCATAAGCACCCGCTAAATCCTCTTTAGATAAAAAATAACTTGGTAATTTTTGATAATAAACAGGACTCGGATTTGCGCCACCATTAAAATCCAAACGACTATTCCCAATTTTCCCAAACTGATAGGCGAAGTTTGTATAAAGAGACGTATTTTCAGAAATATCCCAATAATGGTTTAACATTAAAATAGGTTCTTCAACATTTTTGATCCTTGAATTGATTTTATTACCATTCAAATAACCCCAATATTCATTATACTTAATATCTTTTAAATCATAAACTTCTTGCGTGTTTGGGGAGGATTTTCCTCTTTTATTAGGAGCAAAAATAGAAGTGAAATTAATACTATGTTTTTTATTTATTTTTTTTTCAATAGATGCAAAAAGTGAATAAGCATCATAGCTTGAACCATCATTAAAACCCTCAATTCCAGATCTTCTACTTCCAGAAAAAGTCATTGCCCAACCATCTTCTCTAATTCCTGTTGAATAGGTTGCCATCACTCTGTGAACGTAACTTCTGTTTGATGAAGCATACGAAACTCTAACACCCGGTCTTTGTTGTGAAGCTCTTGTGTTGATGTTTGTAGAACCTAAAACGCCACCAAAAGTAAATGCTGACGGACTCAATCCGTTGTTGAATTCTTGATTTCTTAGCACATCATTTAAACCTCCCCAATTGCTCCATTGTGCTCTGCCATCATACAATTTATTCATTTCAATACCATTGACTAGCACTTTTCCGTTTCCAGAATCTAATCCTTTGATACTAAAAAATGAAGAACTAAACTCAAAAGCAGCAGTTCTTAAAAAAACATCCTGAGTTGCTTGCAATAACCCAGCAATATTATCTGCAGCACCACTATCGTCATTTAACTCATCATCGGAAAGACTAATTAAGCTTAAATCTAAACTTTGATTGGCATCTTTATAAAATAAAATAGTACCCAAATCAATAGTTTTTCCTGTTAATTCAATTGGGAAATTTTGAGATTCATAGCCTATTAATTTTAGCGCCACAATATAGCTTCCATTAGGTAAGTCTTTAAGAATAAAAATTCCATCATCACCAGTATTCTGAATTGATGCAGTATTTAAAATACTTACCAAAACACCTTGAAGAGGATTTCCGGAATTACTATCAGTTACAATTCCTTTTACAATATTTTGCGCATTGATTCCTAATGTTAGGAAAAGCGAGGCAAATATTGTTAAAATAATTTTTCTCATAAATTAACGTTTGTTTTTTTATTTTTTCTAATAAAATGGACACAAATTTAAATGTTTTTAACATATCCTAATGTTAAAATAACATTATGATATTAAAATCAAACTTTTTGTTTTATAAGTTTGCAGTATTAATTTCAACCTATGAAAAAATCACTTTTAATTTCGTTCATTTTTCTTTTGACAATGACGGTTATTTTTTCTCAAGAGAAAAAAAAACAATACAATATTAGAACAATTGCTTTTTATAATTTAGAAAATCTTTTTGACACCATCAATGATCTTACCATTAACGATGAAGCAAGTCCAATGATGGAGTTGAAGTCAAATAAGTCTAAAGTTTATTGGCAAAAAATAAATAATATGGCAAGCGTTATTTCTCAAATTGGCGCTGATAAAACCAATACGAGTCCAGCCATTATTGGTGTTTCCGAAGTTGAAAACTTAAGCGTTTTGGAAGATTTAGTAAAATCTGAACATTTGGCAAAAATGGATTATGGAATTGTACATTATGATTCTCCGGATAAACGAGGAATTGATGTAGCTTTACTATATCAAAAAAGATATTTTAAACCTGTTTATCATGAAACTTTTAATCCGAATATTTATAGAGAAGGGTATAAAGTTTACACAAGAGACCAATTGTTAGTTTCTGGTTATTTAGACGATGAATTGATACATGTGATTGTAAATCACTGGCCTTCAAGAAGTGGTGGCGAAGCCAAAAGCAGACCTTCACGCGAAAAAGCAGCTTTTCAAAACACCAAAATCATTGAACAAGTCCGTGAAAAAGACCCAAATGCAAAAATTATGATTATGGGTGATTTTAACGATGATCCAACAAATTCAAGTTTTAAAAATGTATTGAAAACCAAAGAAAAAAAAGAAGATGTTGTTAAAAATGATATTTTTAATCCTTTTGAAGAAATGCACAAAAAGGGTTTTAATACATTAGGTTATCGTGATAACATCAACTTGTTTGACATGGTTTTAATTTCTGAACCTTTACTAGAGAAAGGTGAAAAAGATTTTTCTACTTATAAAATGTTCAAAGCGATGATTTTCAACAAACGTTTTTTAACAGGAAGAATAGGACAATATAAAGGATATCCCTTTAGAAGTTTTGCTGATGGAGGCTTTACAGGTGGATATTCAGACCACTATCCTGTGTATATTTATCTCATTAAAGAGAAAAAATAAATCAAGATATTTAAAATAAAAAGTCCCGCAATTAAAAATTGCGGGACTTTTTTTGATAATAAATTATTGCCTTTTTACACTACGGACTTTTCTTCATCAGAAATAAATTCATAATGTAAGTATGTGTAAGCATCTCTAGGTATAATTGAAATCCACTTTTTGTGTTTTAAATACCATTTAAAACGAATAGAATTTACTCCTTTAGTTAGATAAGCAGCAATAAAAGGATGAATGTGTAATTGAATCTTCTTATTGGTTGATTTATCACTTTTTAAATTATAGAGATATTTCTCTAAATCTGCTTCTATTTTGTCTAATAAAACAATGGGAGCTTCTACTTGTTGTCCATTTCCATTAGGATCAGTTTCGGTAGTTTTGATACTCAACTCAGGTCTTACTCTTTGTCTTGTAATTTGTACCAATCCAAATTTACTTGGTGGTAAAATTTTGTGTTTTGTTCTGTCAAATGACATTGCCTCTTTTAAATGCTGATACAGTTTGTTTCTGTTATCTGCATTGTGCATGTCAATAAAATCAACTACAATAATGCCTCCCATATCACGCAATTGTAATTGACGTGCTATTTCTGAGGCTGCAATTAAGTTTACTTCTAAGGCCGTTTCTTCTTGAGAACCTGCTTTGTTAGATCGGTTTCCGCTATTTACATCAATAACATGCAACGCTTCCGTATGCTCTATCACAAGATAAGCACCTTTGCTCATTGACACTGTTTTGCCAAATGAGGTTTTAATTTGTCTTTCAATGCCATATTTTTCAAAAATTGGCGTTTGTGCGTTGTATAATGTCACGATTTTTTCTTTTTCAGGATAAATTTCTTGTAAATACTCTTTGATTTCATCATAAAGAGTTTCGTCATTTGTTACAATATTTGTAAAAGATTCATTCATGATATCTCTCAGAATTGAGGATGCCCTATTTAGTTCGCTTAAAATCTTTGTTGGTGTGTTTGTGTTCGCTATTCGTTTACACATTGTTTTCCAACGTTCAAGAGAATTTTGCAAATCTTTGTCTAGTTCTGCTACCTTTTTTCCTTCAGCAACAGTTCTTAAAATAACACCAAAACCTTTTGGTTTAATGCTTTTTGCCAATCTTTTTAAACGTTCTTTTTCTTCTGGATCTTCTATTTTTTGAGAAACAGAAACTCGGTTTGAAAAAGGTACTAAAACTAAAAATCTGCCTGCGATAGACAACTCAGAGCTGAGTCTCGGGCCTTTTGTGGAAATGGGTTCTTTTACAATTTGTACTAATAAATTTTGTCCTGTTTTTATAACATCACTGATACTACCATCTTTATTGATGTCTTCTAAATATTGGAAATTTTTAAAAGTGAATTCTTTATACTTACCTGTGCTTACTTTCTTAATGAACGAATTTAATGAGTTTACTTGCGGACCCAAATCGTGATAATGTAAAAACCCATCTTTGGGGTATCCTACATTCACGAAGGCTGCATTTAAACCTGTTAACACTTTTCCTATTTTGGCTAAAAAAATATCGCCTACAGAAAACTTGTTTCCAGTGGTTTCATTATTCAATTCAATAAGTTTTCCATCTCTTAATAAGGCAAAATCAATATCAGCTGAATTGGAACGAATTATTAATTCTGTTTTCATACTGAACCGGATTTAACACTACATTTTTCAATGCAGATGGATTAATATTGTCAGGTATTTATAATACCATTTGAGGTTTTTCATAACCTCGATGTCAATGAACTTTTTACTTTTTGCTAAAATTTAAACGAAAAAGTAAGCATTAGCTTACTTTTTCTTTTTATGTCTGTTTGCTCTAGCTCTTTTTTTTCTTTTGTGTGTAGAGATTTTTGATCTCTTTCTTTTTTTACCACTTGGCATAATTGCTTGATGTTTTTGTAAACCTATGATTAGGTTTCGATTTGTACTGAATTACTTTACTACTACTTTGTTTTTTACTCCTTCTGTAAACGTTTTTGATGGTTTAAAAGACGGAATATTGTGGGCTGGAATTTTAATAGTAGTGTTTTTTGAGATATTTCTACCTGTTTTCTCTGCTCTAGTTTTGATAATAAAACTACCAAAACCTCTTAAATAAACGTTGTCACCTTGTTCCAATGCACCTTTCACTTCAGCCATAAAAGATTCTACTACATTTAAAACGTCTGTTTTTTCAATTCCTGATTTGTCTGAAATTTTCGATACGATATCTGCTTTCGTCATGTCTATGTTTTTATTAATTTAATTTCAAAAATGCGGATGCAAATATATGATAATTAATCTATTCCAAAAAAATAAACCCTTAAAATTATCCGAATTTTAAAATGTATTTTTGCGTTCCAATTTTTTTGAATGACTTTTACTAACAAACTTGTTTTTTGGTACTTAAAAAACAATCGAGAGTTGCCTTGGCGAAAAACTAAAAACCCATATTTTGTGTGGCTTTCCGAAATTATGTTACAACAAACTCGTGTGATTCAAGGAATTAATTATTATTTGAAATTTACTGAAAATTATCCAACAATTTCTCATCTTGCAAATGCATCTGAAAGTGAAGTTTTGAAAATGTGGCAAGGATTGGGTTATTATTCTCGTGCCAGAAATCTGCATTTTACCGCAAAATTTATTGCGAACGAATTAAAAGGAGATTTTCCAAAAACATTTAATGAAATTATCAAATTAAAAGGAATTGGAGACTACACTGCATCAGCAATTGCTTCAATTTGTTTTGATGAGCCAACTGCGGTTGTTGACGGAAATGTATATCGTGTTTTAGCTCGTTATTTCGGAATTGAAACTGCCATTAATTCATCTGCAGGAATGAAAGAATTTAAAGAATTAGCGCAATCATTATTAGATAAAAATCAACCAGGTACTTTCAATCAAGCCATTATGGATTTTGGCGCGTTGATTTGCAAACCTCAAAATCCTTTGTGTGATGCATGTCCGTTTGCAGATAGTTGTGTAGCACTTCAAAAAAATAACATCAAAGAATTGCCTGTAAAGGAGAAAAAACTGAAAGTAAAAAAACGTTTTTTTAATTATTTGGTGGTTAAAACAGTTGATGATAAAACAATATTCTCTCAGAGAAGTGACAAAGGAATTTGGCAGGGTTTGTATCAATTTCCGTTGATTGAAACGGATGAAATGATTACCAAAGAACAGCTTGTTTCATCAAAAGAATTTTGTATTTTGTTTCCTGAAGAAACTACGATTTCATTGTTCAATCAAAAAGAAATTGTGCACAAATTATCGCATCAACATTTATACACACAATTTTGGATTATTGAAACAAAACAACATAAAGCTGCCGAAATTCCTTGGGAAACAATTCATTCATATCCAGTTCCAGTTTTGATTGCTAATTTTTTGACCGATTTTCGTTTTGAGAAGTAATGAATTTTTTTAGTACTTTTGATACATTAAAATGAAACAAGCTATGTCAGGAACTGTAAACAAAGTGATATTGGTAGGCAATCTGGGTGATGAAGTAAAAATGCACTATTTTGAAGGTGGTGACTCAATTGGTCGTTTTCCAATTGCAACTAGCGAAACGTTTGTAAGCAAGCAAACTGGAGAAAAAATCACGAATACTGATTGGCATAATATTTTGGTTAAGAATAAATTAGCTGAAATATGTGAGAAATATTTAACCAAAGGCGACAAAATTTATTGCGAAGGAAAGTTGAAAAATCGTCAATGGGAACAAGATGGTATAAAACGCTATTCTACAGAAGTTCATGTGACAGAATTAACCATGCTTACCAATAAAAAAAGTACTGAAAACAACGCAATAATTTCTCAAAATAATCAACCAACTTCTAAAAATAGGTCAACTATTTCTGAAGAAAAAGATGATTTGCCATTTTAATTAACGAAAAACTTTAACCTTGGATCCAGATCCTGAACCTTTATTTTTACTTTTTTTATCTTTTAATTTACTGATAGTAATTAACGGAATTGCGTTGCTTTTTCTGCTTTTTGCATCTGCATTAATTTCAGGTACAGAAGTAGCTTTTTTTTCGCTTTCACAAACCGACTTAAATGAATTGTCTGATGAAGGAAAACAACAACATATTGTCGTAAAACTACTAGAACACCCAAGGAAATTATTAGCAACAATCTTAATTGCAAATAATTTTATCAATATTTTAATCGTACTGCTTTTTGCGACTTTGGCCGAAAATTTATTTGGTGATTTTGACTATTTATTAAACTTAATTTACTTTCAAATTCCGATTCGATTTTTGATTGAAGTAATTTTAGTTACCTTTTTAATCCTACTTTTTGGTGAAGTTTTGCCAAAAGTGTATGCCTCAAGAAACGCACTTTCTTTTTCAAAAAAAATGGCAAAATTCATCAATGTGATTAACACGATTTTAACACCTTTTAGCATGCCTTTGATTTGGATGACCAAATTTATTGAACGAAATTTAGGAAACATGAATCACAACTTCAATGTTGAAACCCTTTCACAGGCTTTAGAATTGACTTCAGATGGCGCAACAACCAAAGAAGAACAAAAAATTTTAGAAGGAATTGTAAACTTTGGAAACACTGAAACTGTACAAATCATGACGCCTCGAATTGATATTTTTGCAATTTCTGAAGAAGAAACTTTTGAAGTAGTTTTAAATAGAATTTTGGAAAAAGGGTATTCTAGAAACCCAATTTATAAAGACAATATTGATAATATTGTTGGCGTTTTATATGCAAAAGATTTATTAGCACATTTGAATAAAACAAATTTTAAATGGCAAACATTGATTAGAAAAGCTTTTTTTGTTCCAGAAAATAAAAAACTAGACGATTTATTGGATGATTTTAGAGGGCGCAAAAACCACTTGGCAATTGTCGTAGATGAATATGGAGGTACCAGCGGTTTGGTTACTTTAGAGGACGTCATTGAGGAAATTGTTGGCGATATCAATGACGAATTTGATGATGAAGATTTGAGTTATTCAAAAATTGATGACAATAATTATGTGTTTGAAGGCAAAACATCAATCAAAGATTTTTGCAAAGTTTTAGACGATGAAGATGAAGAAATTTTTGAGCGCGAAAAAGGTGAAAGCGAAACTTTGGCTGGGTTTATTTTAGAAATTTCTGGAAAATTTCCTCGAAAAGGCGAAAAAATAAATTTCAAAAATTATACATTTACCATTGAAGCATTAGACAATAAACGCATCAAACAAATCAAAGCCACTAGAAATGCGTAATTTTTTTTTATTTTTTCTTTTCTCATTTTTCTTTTCTATTTTTTCTTGTAATAATGACTTTTTACCAAAACCAAAAGCGTATTTGAGTCTTGAATATCCTAAAAAGCACTATGAAAATTTAGCACTTCAAAGACCTTATTTTTTTGAAGTGCCCAAAAATACCGTCATTATTGATGAGTCTAATAATTGGTTAAAAATTCAATACCCAAAGTTAAAAGCGTCTATTGATATTACTTATAAATCTGTCAATAACAACCTCCATGAATTGCTTTCTGATGCCGAAAAATTGGTTTTTAAACATGCCGTAAAAGCAGAACAAATCATCCCAAAAGACTTTGTAAATAAAGAAAAAAGAGTCTTTGGAAGTTTTTATGAAATTACTGGAAATGCCGCTTCAAACCTACAATTCCACGCAACTGATAGCACACATCATTTTATAAAAGGCTCTTTGTATTTCTATGCAAGACCCAATTATGACTCCATTTTGCCCGCAGTTGATTATATCAAAAAAGATGTTTTAAAATTGATGGAAACTTTAGAATGGAAGAAGTAATTTATTGGAAATTTTCAATGCCACCAGCCAAACTTAGCACGTTCAAATCTGGAAAATGGCTTTTTAAAATGGAAGTTGCTTTATAACTATTCAATCCTTTTTGACAAACCATCACATACGTTTTTGAAAAATCAATCTTTATTTTTTCAATTGAAAAATCTTGAATTGGAATAACTTGAGAAACTGAAAAAGGCAATTTTAAATCAGGTAAAACTGCAATAATTTCTATATTTTTTGAGGATAATTTCTCATTTAATTCCGAAAATGAAATCAACCAATCTGGATTTTGAAACTCGCATTTTGCATCAAAATAGCTTTCTGAATCAAAGATTTCTTGAATATTTTCTTTGGTAAAATTCGAAGTTAATTTCATTTTTAACTGTGAATTGTTCAGCGAATTGTAAATCAATAATTCATTTTGCAGCGGTTTTCCAATTTCGCTAATGATTTTCAACACTTCATTCACTTGAAATGTTGCAATGATTCCAACAATTGCATTCAAAGTTCCTGTAACTTCGCAATTGGGAATATCAGTACTCATGATTGGGAAAGCATCTCTTAAATTTGCAGAAAAATTTTCTTGTTGAGGAATATTAAAACTAGCAACATAGCCATCAAATTTATACAAAGAACCATACACTAGTGATTTATTTTTCAATACACAAGCGTCATTTAAAAGGTATTTTGTAGGCAAAGAATCTGTACCATCAACCACAACATCAACCTTAGAAATCAAGTCAAAAACAGTATTTTTTGTAACAGGATTGTTGTAAAAACTCACATCAGTAAATGGCGCTCTTTCTTTGATAAATGAAGCCAAAACAGCTGCTTTTGGCTTGCCAATATCTGATAAATTATAAAAAACTTGTCTGTGCAAATTGCTAATATCAACAGTATCAAAATCAACCAAATGAATTTTTCCAATGCCACTTGAAGCCAAATAAACTGCAATTGCACTTCCCAAACCTCCACAACCAACCACCAAAACAGCTGCTTTTTGGAGTTTTTCTTGTCCAAGTTCTCCAATTTCTGATACCGATATTTGACGTTTGAAAAGTTGGTTTTTAGTTGGTTTCATGCTGTTTTGTGATTTCGAAATGAGCCTTTTTAGGCGATTGAGAAATCTATTTGTTGATTTAATCTTTACTTTGGATAGTTAATTTTGACAATTCAAACTCTTCAGGAGTATTGATATTTCGAATCAAATCATCATCAACTTCCACAATTTCAACATCATTATTGATGAGCATTTTTCGTGGACAAGAATACCCTTGAGCCAAATATTGCAGCAAAACTAGATAGGCTTTTGGTTCATAAATAGTGATTAAAGGCTCCATAAATTCCTTGTTTTTACCTTTGATTGCAGTAGCTACTTTTGAGGGATTTCTCTTTTGAAGCAACAATTTAATTAGTTCATCATCCACAAAAGGAAGGTCAGTTGCCAACACTAACCAAGCCGAATTTGGGTCTTTTTGAAACGCAGAACAAATACCTCCCAAAGGACCTAAATTCAAAAAAGTATCTGAAATTGAGTTGTCATTTTCCGAAGAATTTGCAACCGAAAAATACGTTTCTAAATGGTTATTTTCCAATGATTCTTTGGCAACTTCTTTTTGTGGTTTTCCATGAAATTCTAGTAAAGATTTGTTTGTTCCCATTCTAACACTTTTTCCACCAATCAAAATCAAACCTTTAATAGGAGCAATTTTTTGCTGAATTAAAAGGTGAATGTGATTTGAAATTTTGTCAATTTCATTCATTGAAAAACAAGGAATAGTATTGATTTCTGGAAATTTTTCTATCAAAAAAGGAAAAAATTCGATGTCATTTTTCAGTTTTATAATAAACTGAATGTCTTTTAATTGATGGAGTCTTTTCAAAACAGAAGCCTCTTTTTCTTCATCCAAAATCAAAATTTGTTTGGCACCTTCAAAATGATTTCCGTTGATAAAAACCAAATCAAATTGTGCAAAATCTAATTTTTGTTGATAGGAATTTACTTTTTGAAAAGAGGAAATTTGTACATTTCCTTCATGATGAAAAGTGAATGTTGAAAGCGAATTTGGCTTTTCATCTTTTGCGTGAGAAGCATCAAAATATGCCAATGTAAAGGGTGATAATTTTGCAGAAATTTTGTGAACCAAATCCGAAATAACATCACATTTCGAGCCTAAGATTGCGATTTCATTGGGCGCAAAAAAATCGTTGTTTCTTCTTATTAAATTGTTATGTTTTTGATGTTTATTCATTTTTTATATCCGATTTTCCACCTTTTTTTTCAATCAATTTTATATTTCTAATTTCCATTTTTTGACTGATGCTTTTGCACATGTCATAAATCGTTAAACAAGTAACAGAAATTCCTGTTAACGCTTCCATTTCAACACCTGTTTTTCCTTCAATAGAAACTGCACAGATTACTTCAACAGTTTCATTATCGATAATTTGAATATCAATATCAACACCTTGAATCAATAAAGGATGACACATTGGAATCAATTCTGATGTTTTTTTAACTGCCTGAATTCCTGCAATAATTGCCGTTTGAAAAACGGGTCCTTTTTTAGTCATCAATTCATTATTGGTGAAATTTGAAATTACTTCATTTCCTAAAAACATTGTTGCTTTTGCAATCGCTGTTCTTTGTGTTATTTGTTTCCCAGAAACATTGACCATTTTTGGATTTCCAGAGGAATTGATATGTGAAAAATCAGACATGAATTTTTAGTTTTTAGTGCTTAGTTTTTAGTTTTAGATTCACTAATATTTAATTGTGAAGTTTTTACTATAGAAGTTAAAATTCTTATTAGTTCATCGATTTCCAAAATTAAAGAATCTACGTTTAACTCTGAAAGTTCACTTTCCTTTAATAATCGTAACCAATATTTTGTTTCTCTTGCTTCTTTCGATGAAATTGCCATTTTTGAAGCAAAATCCTTTTTACTTTGCCCTGCTAAAGCTTCTTCAATATTTGCGCCAATTGAAGTTCCACATCTTAAAAGTTGTCTTGAAATAATAAACTCCTTTTCAACTTGTAAATTTTTATAAAGCGAGATAATATTTAGCGAAAATTGAAAACTCTTTTTTTGAACAATACTTTCTTTCATAATAACTTATTTAACTAAAAACTAAGCACTAAAAACTAAACACTTTAAAACTTTCTCCTTTTTTAAACTCTATTTTATCATTTGGCAATTGAATAAATCCATCTGCATTAATCAAACTTGATAAATCTCCTGAACCATTAGAATTGATAGGAGTTGCAATCAAATGCCCAAATCTATAACTCAATTTTACTTGCAAAAAGTACGTTAAATTTGGTTTGAAAATTACATCTTCTGATAAAATAGCTGTTTTTTTTTCGATTTTTGTTCCTGTTGAATTGTAAAACCATGGATAAAAATACACCAAACAATTCACAAAAGTTGAAACTGGATTTCCTGGAAAAGCAAATACTTTGCAAGAAGTTGTTTGTCCAAACCAAAAAGGTTTTCCAGGTTTTTGAGCCACTTCATGAAACAATTTTTCAACACCTAAATTCTCTAAAACTTCTGGCAAAAAATCAAATTTTCCTTTGCTCACAGCACCACTGAAAAGCAACACATCAAAATTTTCTAAATATTCTTTAATTTTTGATGTTAAAACCATTTTATCATCAGAAATATGATTGGTTTCTGAGTGAATGTTTAGCGTATTTAGCAAAGAAACTAAGGTGAAAACATTACTTCTTCTGATTTGATGTGCTAACGGAATTTCTTCAACACCAACCAATTCATCACCTGTAGAAATAATCATCACTTTTGGATGTTTAGCCACTTTTACCATCGATTTTCCAACAGTTGCAAAAACACCAATTTCTGCAGCGCCAATTAAGGTGTTTTTTGCAATTAGTTCAGTTCCTTTTTGCTCATCTTTTCCTTGTTCGTGAATATTTTGTCGGTCGTAAATCGCATCAATATTTATGATTGCAATTCCATTTTTGATAGTAATATCCTCATATCTAACAACAGCTGAAGTGTTTTTGGGCAACACAGCTCCTGTCATCACTTCAATACAATTTTCACGATTTTTCAACGAAATTTGTTCACTTCCAGCAGCTTGAATTCCTTCTATTTTATAGCTTCTTTGTCCGTTTTGAAATGAAGTAACATCAATTGCAATTCCATCCATGGTAACTCTATTGAATGGCGGAAAATCGCGATCTGCAAAAATCGATTCTTTCAAAATTCTTCCAGAAGATTGTAAAAACGGGATTTCTTCAACACCAAAATCTTGGGTTGAGTTTAAAATTATTTCTAATGCTTTTTCTACTGAAATCATTAATAATTTTTCTACTAATATTTTTTAAAATTTCATATTACGTATTCCCCCCTTTGGGGGAAAGGGGGCTTCACCCTCCAATTGTACTCATACTTTCTGAAACACTTCCTGTTTTTCGGTTGGCTTCTGCTACAAATCCATTTTCAGGTTTTTCTATTACAAGTGATAAAAAAAGCGTTTTTACATCTTCATCACTTGCGCCATTTCTGATAAAATCTCTTAAATTAAAAACACCATCATCAAACAAACAATTTTTAAAAGTGCCTTTACTGGTGATTCGAATTCGGTTGCAATCACCACAAATTGTTCTTGTAAATGCAGGAATAATTCCTACTGAACCCAAGTGATTTTCTATAACATAATTTCGTGATGTGGACGATTTTTCTGACACAATTTCAGTAACATCAAACTGGCTTTTAATTTCATTTAAAATTTTAGTGAATGTCCAATTTTCTTTCAAATCACGCTGACCTTTTCCGTTGAAAGGCATTTCTTCAATGAAACGAACTGCTACATTTTTGTCCTTGGTTAATCTAACAAAATCACAAATTTCATCTGTATTAAAACCTGACTGAACAACCACATTTAATTTGAGGTTGAGACTACTTTTTTCAAGCAATTCAAAGGTTTTAAAAACCTCAGAAAATACATCTCTTCTTGTGATTTTAGCAAATTTTTCTCTCTGTAAACTATCAATACTCAAATTGATACTTTTCACTTTTTTCAGTGTGTCAATCTTTGAAATATGTTCGGAAATCAATACGCCATTAGTGGTAATGTTGATTTCTTGTAACAAATCATTGGTTGACAGCATCTCTAAAAACTGGATAAAATCTTTTCTAACAAAAGGTTCTCCTCCTGTTAAACGCACTTTTTTAACGCCCAACTCTGACAAAATACGAATTAAACGTGCCATTTCATCAAAAGTCAGCAATTCATCTTTTGGAACAATGTCAATTCCGTGCGCAGGCATGCAATATTGGCATCGCAAATTGCAACGATCTGTGACTGCCAAACGCACATAGTCAATTTGACGACCAAAAGAATCAATCAAAGAATTCATCAATTTGGAAGTTTTTTACTGAGCAAACCATAGATAAATGCCCCAAATAATGCTGAAATTAACAAAATCAATGCAGGTAAAAATTTGAATCCGAGAATTACAAAAATAGGTCCTGCACAAGCCCCAGAAATTCCCCATCCAATTCCGAAAAAAGTACCTCCAACCAATGTTCTTACAACACCTTTTTCTTTCTTTTTTGGTGTTATGATATTCCCATGGATGTCTTTTATAATTCCACGTTTGAATAATTGCATGAAAATAGCAGAAATCACAACAGCACCTCCAATAATTCCAAACATATGAAATGATTGAAATCGAAACATTTCATAAAATCGAAACCAAGAAATGGCTTGAGATTTACTCAAAACAATCGCAAAAAAGATTCCTAAAAGTAAAAATTTGATGTTTTTCATAACTTAAAAAATTGTTGGAATGATGAACCAAGCAGCAATAATACCGCCAATAAAAAATCCAATAACTGCCAATAAAGACGGAAATTGCAAACTACTCAAACCCGTAATTGCATGACCAGATGTGCAACCACCTGCATAACGTGTTCCAAAACCAATTAACAATCCCGAAAAAACTAAAATCAAAAATCCTTTCAAGGAAAAAACGGCTTCGTTACTAAAAATTTCGTCAGGAAAATACTGATTCGCCACATTCTTAAAACCAATTTCTGTCAATTCTTGAATTGTTTTTGGATTTAAATCAACTGTTTGATCAGGAATTAAAAAATTGGAAGCGATAATTCCGCCAATGACCAATCCAATTGCGAACATTAGTCCGAAATCACGTTCTTTCCAATCTTTCTTGAAATAATCTGAAAATTTTCCTGCACCAGCCAAGGTACAAAGTGTTTCAAAATCGGTTGAAGTTCCAAAATTTTTCCCAAAATAAAAGTATAAAACCAATGAAAGTGCAATCAAAGGTCCACCAACAAACCATGCAAAAGGTTCAAAAATAAAATCCATGTTAGAATTGTTTTTTAAGGTAATTTATAATTTTTTGGGATGCGCCCAAATGTTCTTGAATGTATTTTTTATTAATATTTCCAGTAGATTTTCTAAAATCTTCCTCTTTTTTCAGTTTTGTAAAAATACTCGAAAACTCGTTTTGATTACGGATAGTAATGCAACCTTTCAAATTTACCAAATCTACAGCTTCTTTAAATTTATCAAATTTATTTCCAATCACTACAGGAATTCCAAAAGTTGCAGGCTCTAAAATATTGTGCAATCCTGTTTTGAGACCTCCACCAACATAAGCCACATCTACAGAAGCATAAATTTTAGTTAAAATTCCAATAGTGTCAATGATAATAACATCAAAATCAGCTAAGTTTTTTCCTTCTTTTTCAGAAAATAATACTGTTTTTGTAAGGATTGATTTTCGCAATGTTGCAATTGCTTCTTTGTTAATATTATGTGGAGCAATGATGAATTTTTCATCCTTTGAAGTCGAATTATTGATGTAATTTACCAACAATTCTTCATCTTCTCTCCAAGTGCTTCCTGCGACTAGCGTATAAGTATTATTTTTAAATTCATTTATAAAATCAATCGAATTATCTTGATTCAAAATTCTTGAAACCCTGTCAAAACGTGTATCTCCAACAACTGAGCTATTTTTAAAATCAATACTTTTTAATAGCTTTTTAGAATTTTCATCTTGCAAAAAAAAGTGATGAAAAGCTTTCAAGGAATTTCGCATAAAACCCCCATAAAACTGGAAGAAAAGCTGTTGTTCTCTGAAAATTCCAGAAACTAAAATAGTTGGAATTTGATTTTTGCTTAATTCATTTAAAAAATTTGGCCAAAATTCATATTTTACAAATATCGCCATTTTAATATTGATATTCTTTACGAATTTTTCAGCATTAGAAACACTATCCAAAGGTAAATAACAAACCACATCAGCTAAATCATAGTTTTTTCGTACTTCATATCCTGAAGGAGAAAAAAATGTAACCAATATTTTATATTTTGTAAAACTTGATTTTAGTTCTTCAATAATTGGGCGTGCTTGTTCAAATTCACCCAAAGAAGCCACATGAAACCAAACAGTTTCTTCATTTTTTAATGCTTGAATTTTGAGAAATGTTTGCTTTCTGCCGTCTATGAAAAGCTGTAATTTTTTATTAAATAGCGCAATAATAGGCAAAACTAGTGAAATCAAAAAAACGGTAAGATTGTACAAAAATTTCATGCACGTAAAAGTACAAAATAGAATGAAGTAAATTTGTTTAAAATTATTGGAGTTTTCAGGGTTCTTATTAATTGAATAAATTTCTGAATACAATGAAGTTTTTCTTTAAAAAAAAACAGATACTATCATAAAGTGTAAACTTACACAATTATTGAAATATTACCTAAAATTTCAAGTTCTTGTCTAAAAAAAAGTCACTAAACGAATTGAATCAGAAATCAAAATGATAGAATTTCATTTCACTTTTAAGAACCAACTACTTCATTAACGAGCTCGAAACTTTGAGTATTTCTATCTAATCAATTGCTTTTATAACTTGTTTTGGGGCTTCTTTTCTAGTGCCATCAAATCCGTCAACACCACCAACAGTAGTATATTTCATCACATATTTTTTGTTCGGAAAAATGCGTTGATAGGCACTTTGACACATCAACGTTGCTTCGTGAAAACCACATAAAATCAACTTTAATTTTCCTGGATACGTGTTCACATCGCCAATCGCATAAATCCCTGGAATATTGGTTTGATAATCCAAGGCATTGTTCACTTTAATCGCATTTTTTTCGATTTCTAAACCCCAATTTGCAATTGGACCTAGTTTTGGTGACAATCCAAATAGTGGAATAAAATGATCAGTTGCTAAATGGAAAGGAGTTTCTCCATCTTTCGTAATCGTAACTGCTTCTAATTTTTCATTTCCAACAATTCCTGTAACTTCTGCAGGCGTAATCAAACGAATTTTGCCAGAATCTTTTAATTCTTGTACTTTTTCCACAGAATCCAAAGCGCCTCTGAACTCATTTCTTCTGTGAATCAAAGTAACTTCTGAGGCAATATTTGTCAGGAAAATAGCCCAATCCAAGGCAGAATCTCCACCTCCAGAAATCACCACTTTTTTATTGCGATACAATTCTGGATCTCTGATAATATATTCTACACCATTATCTTCAAAATCAGCAATGTTATCAATCAATGGTTTTCTTGGTTCAAAACTGCCTAATCCACCAGCAATCGCAACTATTTTTGCATGATGTTTGGTGCCTTTATTGGTGGTTACAATAAAGGTTTCATCTGCTTGTTTTTCGATGGTTTCTGCACGTTGGCCCAAGGTAAATCCTGGTTCAAATTGCTTGATTTGTTCCATCAATTTATCCGTCAAATCGCCTGCTAAAATTTCAGGATACGCAGGAATATCATAAATCGGTTTTTTAGGATAAATCTCTGAACATTGGCCTCCAGGTTGTGGCAACGCATCAATCAAATGACAGCGTAATTTGAGCAATCCTGCTTCAAAAACTGTAAATAATCCTGTGGGGCCTGCGCCTATAATTAGAATATCTGTGGTAATCATTTTTTTAGTTATTTGCTTTTAGCATTAGCCAACTGCTAATAACCAAAAGCTATAAGTTACACAACGTTAATCACTTCTTTAATTTGTGGTGCAAACTTTTTAATCGTTGCTTCAACGCCATTTTTTAACGTCATTTGGTTGACTGAGCAACCAATACAAGCACCTTCAAGTTGCACTTTTACTACAAAATCTTCAATGGAAAGCAATTTGATATTGCCTCCATCACTCATTAAAAAAGGACGAATTTCATCCAACGCTTTTTCAACATTTTCATGTGTTTCTTGAGTTGTCATCTTTTATTTTTTATGGCACTACAACCACTCATCGTTGTTATTCTTACAATTTCTGTTGGTGGTAAATTTTCATTTCTAATCAATAATTGAGAAAGTGCTTCTTTAGTTATTTCACTGAATGCTTTTTCTAAAATTGTTCCATTTTGCAAAGCAACAGGATGCCCAACATCCCCAGATTCACGAATACTTTGTACCAAAGGAATTTCACCTAAAAAAGTAGTGTTGATATCTTCTGACAAATATTTTGCACCATCTTTTCCAAAAATGTAATATTTATTTTCCGGTAATTCTTCAGGTGTGAAATAGGCCATATTTTCAATAATTCCTAAAACAGGCACATTGATACTTTCTTGTTGAAACATAGCAACTCCTTTTTTTGCATCTGCCAACGCAATTTTTTGAGGTGTACTCACAACAACTGCTCCACTAATTGGCAACGCTTGCACAATGGACAAATGAATATCTCCAGTTCCTGGAGGCAAATCAATCAATAAAAAATCAAGTTCACCCCAATCTGCATCAAAAATAAGTTGATTCAATGCTTTTGAAGCCATTGGTCCTCTCCAAATTACTGCTTGGTCAGGATTTGTAAAAAAACCTAATGACAATAATTTCACACCATAATTTTCAATGGGTTTCATTTTTGAACGACCATCAACTTCAACGGATAAAGGTTTTGATTTTTCAACATCGAACATCAAATGTTGAGAAGGCCCATAAACATCTGCATCTAAAACGCCCACGTTAAATCCCATTTTGGCAAGTGTAATAGCCATATTCGCGGTAATTGTTGATTTTCCTACACCACCTTTTCCAGAGGCAACTGCGATAATATTTTTGATATTTGGAATTTGTTTTCCTTTAATTTGGGGTAACTTTTCGGGAGTTTCCGGTTTTTCAACTTTTACATTCACTTTCACATCAATCTTTTGACCCACTTTTTCATGAATGGCTTTCATGATTTCAACCTCTACTTTCTTTTTTGCTTGCAATGAAGGATTGCTAATGGTAACATCCACAATTACTTCTTCTCCAAATGCGACAATATTTGTTACGCTATTGCTTTCAACCAACGTTTTTCCTTCACCAGGAGGTGTGATGGTTTCTAAAGCTTTTAATATATCTTGTTTTTTAAAACTCATGAGATCTCATTTTAGCGATTTGCCCGTAGCTGTTGGCTATTGACTTTTTAGTTTGATTAAAAAATTTTTATTTACCGCAAATATACGCTTAACAGTTAAGATAATAAAAGATTATGAATTACGATTATTGATAGATTGATAAGCGGATTTTATAAAAGTTCTTTTGATGGATTCCAAAAAACTTTTTCAAAGTTTTGAATTTGATTTTCAACCACTTCAATCCCTTCATTTTCCAATAATTGCTGCATTAAATTTGTACCAACGAAATGATGTTTTCCTGTCAAAATTCCTTTTCTGTTAACCACTCTGTGTGCAGGAATTTCAGCGATTTGATGATGTGAATTGTTCATTGCCCAACCAACCATTCTTGCAGAGCGTTTAGCCCCTAAATATGCAGCAATTGCGCCATAACTGGTGACTTTGCCAAAAGGAATTTGACGTGCAATTTCATACACTTTATCGAAAAAATTATCGTTTTTGGGGTTGGATGTCATGAGATAACGAACTATTTAGCTCATAAATATAAGCAATTACGTGATGATTATTTTCTAAAAAAACGTTGGTCATTACTCTTTGATACATGCTACTTTCAAAATTATCAATCATTTTCCAGTTTTTTGATAATTCTTCTGAAGAAAATAAATATCCATCAATCGTATTTCCATGTTCATCTAAAATTACTGCTGGAAAACCTTGTGTTTTAAGCCAACCTTTTTTATCAAAAAAACCTTTTACAGATGCTTTTTGCCAAGTTCCAGAAAGTTTATTGAGTACAAAATCATTTTTTTGTCCGGGAATTAATGTTCCATAAACAAACAAATGTTGCATTTTTCTGTTGGATAAAATCGTTAAAATTTAAGTTGGAATTGAATATAAGTAATGGGTTTATCAATCCTTAAATACTGATTTTCGTAAAAAGTTTGCGTTTCTATAACTTCTTTTGGAGAACCTTCATTGTGGTAAATATTGTGATTTGCATACAACACTTCATGTCCTTCACCATGAAGTAACCCAAGTGTGTAACCATGCATAAATTCACTATCCGTTTTTAGATTTACAATGCCTTTTTCATTCAAAATATGAAAATATTTTCTTAAAAAAACAGGATTGGTCATTCTGTGTTTGGTGCGTTTGTATTTGATTTGTGGATCAGGAAATGTTATCCAAATTTCATCAATTTCATTTTCATCAAAAATAAAATCTACCAATTCGATTTGCGTTCTTACAAAAGCAACATTTTTTAAATTTTCTTCAATCGCAGTTTTAGCTCCTCTCCAAAAACGAGCACCTTTGATGTCAATACCAATATAGTTTTTATTAGGATTTTTTTGAGCAAGCGCAATTGAATATTCGCCTTTTCCACAACCCAATTCAACCACAATTGGATTGTTGTTATTAAAAAAAGAATGCCATTTGCCTTTGTGAGGAAAGTTATTTAAAACCTCTTCTCTTGTTGGCTGAATGACATTGTTGAAGGTTTCATTTTCAAGAAACCGCTTTAATTTATTTTTACTACCCAAGATTTCTAATTAAGCCTTATCTTCGGTTCCTTCGTCCAAAAACTTCTTAGATTGTTTCATCCAATATCCAAAAAGAATCAAAAGCACTAACAAAAATCCCCAATTTACAGCATTTGAAATCCACCAACCTAACTCTTGAGTGGCGATTTGAGTACGAATCCATTGAAAAGGAAGAAACAAAACTTCTGTAAAAAAAGTTCCAATCCATCTAAAAATATTGCTTGCTATCATAACTTATTTATCTTTACGGTTGCAAAAATAACAAAAGAATCAATGCTAGCCAATTTTTTAAACAAATCTAAACCTATAAATTTTATAAGTTTGTCTGTTTTTTTTGCGATTTGTTTTTTAGCAACAAGTATTATTGATTTTTTTAAAGTTGAATTTTCATTTTCAATTTTATTTAATCGGATTTTTGTGTTGTTGATTTTTATTATTGTTTTCTTTATTTTCAATTTTATTGTCAGTAAAAACAACTTAACTTTTGACAATTCTTATGGATTTTTCCTTTTTTCGCTGCTTTGTATTTGTTTTGCACCATTAATAAATTCCTATAAAGAACTTATTTTAATCATCATTTATTTACTTTTTATCAGGAAGATTTATAGTTTACAATCCTCAAAATCAATGATTAAAAAATTATTTGATAGTGGTTTTTGGATTGGAATTTTGTGCCTATTTGAACCCACTTATTCACTGCTTTTTTTACTAATTTATTTCAGTGCTTATTGGTATCAAAAAATAACAATTCATACTTTTTTAACACCAATTATTGGTTTTTTTACACCAATTTTTAGTTATTTTTCTTACTTATTTTGGATTGGAAAAGAAGCTGTTTTTTACGAAATATTTACTCCAAAAACTACGTTTAAATTTTCATTTTTTTCGGATGAAAATGATCTTATTTTTATGGTTATTTTATTGATTTTAACTTTTTTTGCTTCGATTTCAAAATCTTCAAAAGCGTTAATAATCAATAATACTTTTAAAAAAAGTTGGAGTTTATTATTGGTCCATTTAACCATTGTTTTTTTACTTTTTTTGCTTCAAAATGACGCAAAAAGCACAGAAACAATTTACCTATTATTTCCAATTTCATTGGTTATTGCAAATGGAATTGAGTTAATTCGCAAAAATATTTTTATCAATATTGCTTTGTATTTATTTTTTATTGGTTGTCTATTTTATAGCTTTTATCTATAATTTTTTGCCATATGCCAAATCTCCAGCATCACCCAAACCTGGAACAATATAGCCTTTTTCATTGAGTGTTGCATCAATAGTTGCAATCCATAAATGCGTATTTTCAGGAAAATGATTTTTAACAAAATGAATGCCTTCTTCTGCGCCAATCACAGCTATGATATGAATTTCTTTAGGATTTCCTAATTTTTTTAACGATTCAAAAACCGCCACTAAAGATTGACCAGTTGCCAACATTGGATCAGCCAATAACAACGTTTTTCCTTCGATTTTTGGTGCAGCTAAGTATTCAACAACAATTTCAAATTCATCATTATTTTTTGGATGATGTCTGTAAGCTGAAATAAATGCATTTTCTGATTTGTCAAAATAGTTCAACAAACCTTGATGCAAAGGCAACCCAGCTCTTAGAATAGAACAAATCACCAAAGAATCAGCTACAACTTGTACCTCTTTTTTTCCTAAAGGCGTTTGCACTGAAACTGCTGAATAAGAAAACGATTTACTCATTTCATATGCCAAAATTTCTCCAATTCGTTCAATATTTCTCCGAAAACGCATGCCATCCTTTTGGATATGTTCATCTCGAATTTCTGATAAAAAAGTATTTAAAACAGAGTTGTTTTGAGAAAGATGATGGATTAGCATAATTTGTTTGATTTTTGCAAACTTACTAAATACAAAAACTTCTTTTGATAATCAAAAGAAGTTTTTATAAGGAAAAATTCAATATTAAAATAATTTATAAGAAAATTTAATACCTAAAGCGGGATATACACTGTTTTCTGAAAAATCAAAATCACGTGCAAAACCTAATCCTAAGTGAAAATTAAATAACCAATTACCCCCTAATGAGCGTTGCAATCCCCAATGAATTTCATTAAGTAAAACTTTATTTAAAGGCTCTATATTTATATCATTTGGCATAGAGAATCTTTCAGTGTTATATTTTGTTTGAAACGCAATATAATTACCTGCGTTATTAATATTATTTTTACCCTTTTTAACTCTTTTTTCTCTGTTATAATAGTATTTCAACTCAGCTTTACCAAAACCAGCTGGTGGTGAATTTAAAATCCATTCACCAGTAAAACCACTATTTAGTCTATAGCCACCTCCAATACCTAAACTTAAGTCTAATAAGAAACTATCGTTTATTGGCATTTCATAAGAAATACCAGTACTTATAAAATTAAATTCTACTTTAAATTGATTATCTAAACTTTCGTCTTGTGAAAATAAATTATGAACAAAAAGTAATGCGAATAAATAAATTATTTTTTTCATTTTTTTCATTTTAATTAATATTGAACTTTAAATTTTGAACCACCCCATTTACCTCCATAATAAGCACCTGATTCTAATTCTACGTCAACTGAATATACAACATCAATGCTGAATTTAAACTTTAAACCAACGCTATTACTGGTTGTACCTGTAGTGTTATTATGTGAAGATTTAAATAAAACAGAGAAATCATCAATTTTAAAATTTTGAGGTACATCAAAATTACGTGCTGCTACAGCAAGATTATTAACGGAAATTTTCTCGCCAAACAAACTATAAGCAACAGGTTTTGCTTCCATAGTTGCTGGGTCAATATAAACAAATACAACTGCTCCAGTTTCTCCTTTATTTAAATTTATTTTTGTACCTGATAAAGCTTCATAAGAAAGTTTTATAATTTCAGTATTACTTAAACTGTATTTTAGGGATAATAAATTAACAGTAATTGCTTTGTCTATTTTTTTTCCAAAAAAGTTTTTTAAATCAAAATCAATTATTGGTTTTTTTTGAATTATAGTAGGTTTAATAAGATTTAAATTATTTGATGCAAATGATAATAAATTATCTGGATCAGGCACATATGTTGTTACAGTTTTGTCATTAAAATCATATTCGTTAGATATATAAGCTATATTATTATCTGGTTTTGACAAGAAAAATGTATGAATTTTATTGAATATTTTAACTGCATCAGACCAGCTTATCGCAAGAGAAAAACCTCTTTTTTCTGTTTTGGTATTTAAAATTACTTTTTTATTTAAAATATAGACTTCATTAGCTGTCCTGTCTGAGAACCACCAACCTGTCCAAGATTTTTCCTTAAATTTTGCCTGTGAATAAACATCTTGAAAAAAATAAAAGTCTGCCGCTTCAAAAATAGTTCTTAACTTATGATCACTATCAAAAAAATATTCACAAACATAAGATTTACCAAAAATGTTATCAATCCAACCTGATTTACTATTTACACAAACATTGTAATTTGTTGTTACAGAAATAGGTAATGTTGAAGTGCTTACTCCTGTACCTCCAGAACCTGAAGAACAATTGCTATAAAACTCATCATAGATAGTCAAATAATCTTCTGAGATTATTGGGTTATTACATTCATCAACCTCAACTATTGTAAAATCTAATAATTGATTTTTATCTGGAACGTATGTAGTTATGTCGTTATTATTTGTTTTGCTTTGATTATCAAGTAATACTCTTTTATCTTTATGAACTATGAACAGACCTTGTTTAGTATACCTGTATATTGAATCACCAACTTGAATTTCTCCTTTATCACTTAATAAACTAGCAAAATTATCATTATTAATTAATTCTCCCTCAATTAAGTAATCATCATTTTTATTTAATGATTTTGATAATTTATATTTTTCATGCCTTTTTCTTAAAAAACTTTCTTTTTCCTGATCAGTAACGTTATCTATTAAAGTTAATGGTAAAAAGCCTTTTTCATAATATTTTTTTAATAAATTTATTTCAGTTTGTTTATTTTTTTTAACATTTTCATAAATAATTTTTAAGTTCTCAGAACTTTTAAAAACAATATTATTATTTTTTGAGTCAAAACTTACTGATTCTTCTGTATAATCTGTCATAATTTCATCATTGAACTCTTTGTTACATGATGAAAAAAAGATTAGAGTAGATAGATAGATAGATAGAATTTTTCATTTTATTCAATCTTTTTTTAATATTACAATATTATAAATAAAGTTTTAAAAATTAAAAACTTTTCTAATTTTTTTAAAATAAAATTTTTCTATAAAAAAAATCAAAAATAAACCCTCAAAATAAAAACATATCTTTGCGTTTCATTTTAAAAACGATTGTATGATTCAATCCATGACTGGCTATGGAAAATCGGTGTTGCAACTTCCAACGAAAAAGGTTACCATAGAAATTAAATCTTTGAACAGCAAAAGCCTTGATTTAAACGTTCGAATTCCTTCTTATTACAAGGAAAAAGAGTTGGATGTTCGCAAAAAATTAGCCAATGAATTGATCAGAGGAAAAGTAGATTTTTCCATTTTTGTGGAAATGACTTCAGATGAAACTTCGACAATTGTAAATCCTGGAGTGGTAAAAAATTACATACAACAATTGAAAAATATTGTTGAATTAGACTCAAATAACCAGTTGGAGTTGCTAAAAATGGCCATCCAAATGCCTGATGCTTTGAAAACAGAGCGTGAAGAATTGGATGAAAATGAATGGGAACTTATCAACAATACCGTTGATGAAGCTATCAAAGAAATCATTCAATACAGAATTGATGAAGCTACTGCCTTAGAAGATGATTTTAGAACGAGAATTGCCAACATCAGAAATTATTTAGAAGAAGTAAAAGCACTTGACAATCAGCGAATTGAATTTGTAAAAGAGCGTTTGAAAAAAGCAATTGACGACTTAAAAGTGACTATTGATGAAAATCGATTTGAGCAAGAATTGATTTATTATTTGGAAAAGTTAGACATCAATGAAGAAAAAGTACGTTTGGAAAATCATTTGAATTATTTTTTACAAACCTTAGAAACGGAGGATTCTAATGGTAGAAAACTAGGATTTATCGTTCAAGAAATGGGAAGAGAAATCAATACCACTGGCTCTAAAGCGAACTTTGCACCTATGCAAAAAGCAGTGATTCAGATGAAAAATGAGTTGGAACAAATCAAAGAACAAATTTTAAATATTTTATAAAAAACTCCTGCAAGGTTTACAAAAACTCGTAGGTATTATTTACAAATGAATACTGATTTTAAAGGAAAATTATTCGTCTTTTCTGCTCCTTCTGGGTCAGGAAAAACAACGATTGTTCGTCATTTATTGAAACAAGAACGTTTTGGATTGGAATTTTCAATTTCAGCAACTTCAAGAGAGCCAAGAAATCAAGAAAAAGATGGCGTTGATTATTATTTTATTTCGTTGAAAGACTTTAAAACGAAAATCAAAAATGACGAATTTTTAGAATGGGAAGAAGTGTATAGAGATAATTTTTATGGCACTTTAAAAGCGGAAGTTGACCGAATTTGGGCACTAAAAAAACATGTTATTTTTGATATTGATGTGGTTGGCGGTCTGCGAATCAAAAAGAAATTTCCTGAGCAAACATTGGCTGTTTTTGTAAAACCACCCAGTGTTGATGAATTGAAAATTCGCTTGAAAAAAAGAAGCACTGAAAGTGAAGATAAAATAAATATGCGTATTGCAAAAGCGTCTATAGAATTGGCAACTGCTCCTCAATTTGATAAAATTATCAAAAATTACGATTTGGAAATTGCTCTGAAAGAAGCTGAGAATTTAGTAGAAGAGTTTTTAGATTTTTAGATTTTTGGATTTTTAGATATTAGATGTTACTTTTTTTTTAAACATAAAGAACTAAAAACCACCAACCATGAAAGTAGGTTTATATTTTGGAACGTTCAATCCCATTCATGTGGGACATTTGATCATTGCCAATCATTTGGTTGAATATTCGGATTTAGAGGAAGTTTGGATGGTAGTTACGCCTCATAATCCTCTCAAAATAAAGAGTTCTTTGCTTGAAAATCATCATCGGTTTGAATTGGTTTATAGAGCTACAGAACAGTATCCAAAAATTAAACCTTCAGATATTGAGTTCAAATTACCACAACCAAATTATACGATTTTTACGTTGGCGCACATTTCAGAAATGTATCCAAATCACGAATTTTCTTTGATTATGGGTGAAGACAATCTGAACAGTTTTCACAAATGGAAAAACTATGAAACCATTTTAGAAAATCATTTTATCTATGTGTATCCTAGAATTTCAGAGGAAGAAATTTCAGAAGAATTTAAAAATCATCCCAAAATTCACATTGTTGATGCGCCAATTATCGGAATTTCTTCAACCATGATTCGAAACGGAATTAAAGACAAAAAAAACGTAAAACCATTATTACCCAAAGAAGTTTGGGAATATATTGACGACATGAATTTTTATAAAAAATAAATTTTAACAAAACATTCCGTTTTAACAAATATTAGACTTCCTTTAGATTCGTTGTATATTTGTTCATCATTAAAACATTTATTTTTTGGAAAATCAACTTAAACAAAAAAGAAAATTAAAGCAAAAACTCACTCACAAATACAGATTGGTGATTTTAAATGATGATACGTATGAAGAACGTATTTCATTAAAATTATCCGTTTTAAATGTATTTGTTGTTGGAGGCGTTTTTTCATTTTTATTGATTTTAGTGACTACTTTTTTTATCACTTTTACGCCAATTAAAGAATTTATTCCAGGCTATGGTTCCACAGAATTGAGAATAAAAGCCACAAAATTGACTTTGCAAACAGATTCTTTGAAAAGAAAATTAGCGGTCATTGAAGATTATACAAGAGTATTAAAACCCGTTTTGTTAGGCACCATTAAAGCGGAAAATATTGATACGATGCTAAGAGGAATTGGAAGAACAATTTTGAATGAAAAATCTTTATTTGCTTCAAAAGAAGATTCTCTTTTTAGAGAAAAAATAGAAAGTGAAGATCGTTTTCCAATCATAAATAGCGAAAAATCTGTAGTGAAAATTGTCTTTTTTGCTCCTTTAAACGGAACCATTTCTCAGGATTTTAATCCAAAAATAAAACACTTTGCTGTAGATATTGTCGCAAAAAAAAATACTCCTGTAAAAGCCACTGCTGATGGAACTGTTATTTTTTCAGGCTGGACAACTGAAACTGGAAACGTAATTATCATAAAACATGCTGATGATTTTATTTCTGTTTATAAACACAATGGAAATTTATTGAGAGGAGAAGGAGATTTTGTGAAATCAGGAGAAGTAATTGCAAGTGTTGGTTCAACTGGCGAATTTACTACGGGTCCACATTTGCATTTCGAACTTTGGAATGGTAGTTATGCAGTGAATCCTAGAAATTTGATTGATTTTAGATAATGAGTATTAAGTCGTATTTAGCAATTCCGTTTGCAAAAATTATCAAAAAAAGTGTCTTTAAATGGGCAAACAATCCCCATAAAACTCAAGAAAAAGTTTTCCAAAAACTCATTGCTACTGCAAAAAATACTTCTTTTGGAAAAGACCATGATTTTAAAAATATCAAAACATATTCAGATTTTAAAAACCGAGTTCAAGTAACTGATTATGAAGGATTAAAACCCTATATTGACAGTGTTGTTGCAGGAGAATCTGATGTTTTGTGGTCAGGAAAACCATTGTATTTTGCAAAAACATCTGGCACAACTTCTGGCGCAAAATACATTCCTTTGACCAAAGAATCCATGCCAACTCATATTGAAGCTGCCAGAAATGCGTTGTTATTTTACATTGCAGAAAAAAATGATGCCAGTTTTGTGGATGGAAAAATGATTTTTTTGCAAGGAAGCCCAATTTTACAGGAGAAAAATGGAATTAAATTAGGAAGATTAAGTGGTATTGTTGCGCATTTTGTTCCAAAATATTTACAAAAAAATAGGCTTCCTAGTTGGGAAACCAATTGTATTGAAGATTGGGAAACCAAAGTAAATGCGATTGTTGAGGAAACAATCCTAGAGGACATGAGAGTGATTAGCGGAATTCCTTCTTGGGTGCAAATGTATTTTGAAAAATTAGTTGAAAAAACCAACAAACCAATTGCTGAAATTTTCCCAAATTTCCATTTTTTTATTTATGGAGGTGTCAATTTTGAACCTTATAAAAATAAATTTGAATCCTTGATTGGAAAAAAAATCGATTATATTGAGTTGTATCCTGCTTCTGAAGGATTTATTGCTTATCAAGATTCTCAAAATGAAAAAGGAATGTTGCTGCAATTGAACTCTGGAATTTTTTATGAATTTATTCCAGCAAATGAGTTTTTTGAAGAAAATCCAACAAGAATTTCTCTGAAAGATGTAAAAATCGGCGAAAATTATGTGCTTATTTTAAACACTTCAGCTGGACTTTGGGGTTACAATATTGGTGATACTGTCGAGTTTACTTCAACAAAACCCTACAGAATTAAAGTTACTGGAAGAATCAAACATTTTATTTCCGCTTTTGGAGAACATGTGATCGGAAAAGAGGTTGAAAAAGCTTTGAATGATGCCATTTCAGCTACAAACATCACAGTCAGTGAATTTACGGTGGCACCGCAAGTAAATCCAAAAAGTGGCTTGCCTTATCACGAATGGTTTATTGAATTTGAAAAAGAACCTGAAAATTTAGGAGATTTTGCCTCAAAAATTGATGCTTCAATGCAATCTCAAAATATTTATTATTTTGATTTGATTGAAGGAAAAGTGTTGCGTCCACTTGTCATTCGTAAAGTAAAAAAAGGTGGATTTCATGAATATATGAAATCGATTGGAAAATTTGGAGGACAAAATAAAATTCCACAATTGACTGACCATAGAAAAATAGCAGAAGTCTTAGAAAATTTTTTGGTTGAGGAATAAACAAATCATACCCTTTAATTTCAGATTTTAGAATTAGCAAAAACCTAGTTGAATGATTACTTTTACCGCTTGAATTTGAATCAAAAAAATATATTAAAATTTCTCAATAATTTTCTGAATTTTTATCAAAAAAATCTAAAATTAAGATTTATAAATTATTAAAAATGAGTACAATAAGAATCACAAAACTTTTCCATTTTGAAACGGGACATGCCTTGTATGGATATGACGGGAAATGCAAAAACGTTCATGGACATAGTTATAAATTGGCCGTAACTGTTTCTGGAATACCCATTTCAGATGCAAATAATGTAAAATTTGGGATGGTGATTGATTTTGGTGATTTGAAAAAAATTGTCAATGAAGAAATTGTAGATGTATTTGATCATGCCACTGTTTTTAATAAAAATACACCTCATGTAGAATTGGCAAAAGAATTAATTGACAGAGGACATCATGTTATATTAGTTGATTATCAACCAACTAGTGAGATGATGGTCATTGATTTTGCTAAAAAAATAAAAAATAGATTGCCTTCAACTATTCACTTATTTTCTATAAAATTACAAGAAACTGAAACTAGTTTTGCAGAATGGTTTGCGAGTGAAAATTAAATTTACTTCCCATTAAAAGCATTCATAGTATTTGCCAAACCATCTGTAGCAAAACTAATTACAACATTTACAGCAAGAGGAAGTCGTTCAATGAGTTGACTTGTTTCTTCTTTACTCCATTCTCCCAAAACAAAATCAACTTGTCTTCCTTTTGGATAATTAGCACCAACTCCGAATCGAAAACGAGGATATTGATCTGTATTTAATTTTTCTTGAATGTCTTTCAAACCATTGTGACCACCTGCAGAACCCTTTGCTTTTAATCTAATTAAGCCAAAATCGATATTTACATCGTCCGCAATAACGAGAATATTTTCAATTGAAATATTTTCTTGTTGCATCCAATATTTCACAGCTTTTCCACTTAAATTCATGAAAGTATTGGGCTTTAAAAGCACAAAAGTTTTTCCTTTGAAATTAAAATTAGCAATGTCACCCAATTTTTCAGAAATAAAAGTAACCCCTTGTTTTTCAGCAACTTCATCTAAAATTTTAAAACCAATGTTATGGCGGGTATTTTCGTATTTAGAACCAATATTCCCCAAACCAATTATTAAAAATTTTTTCATCAATACTTCTTTACCTTTTTTTTGAAAAATTAACAATTAAACCAACTATTTCTAAAATTCGTAGTGCAAAAATAACAAAATAAAAAAAGCGTTGCATAAATGCAACGCTTTAGAATCAAACTATTAAATGATTATTTTTTTCCCTCGGCAACTGCTTTTGTAGCATTACGTGACATTCTCACTTGCGCAACAACAGTGTTATCTGGATGTAAAATAGTGTATTTATCATTTCTTAAAGCTGTAATATACAATTTATTACCTATTTCTAGATCTGTAATATCTGCTTCAATAAAATCTGGCAAATTTGCTGGAAGTGCTTTTACTTTCGCTTTACGAACGTTGTGACGCAATGCACCACCAATAGCAACCCCTTTTGATTTTCCAATTAAATTCACTGGAATATTCATAGTAATTTCCTTGTTTTCGAATAATTGATAAAAATCAACGTGAATAATACTATCAGAAACTGGATGAAACTGAATGTCTTGCAAAATAGCTGGTATCACTTGTCCATCAATATCAATACTTGCAGTATAAACATTTGGAGTGTAAACCAAGCCTTTAAATGCTTTTTCCTCTGCTGAAAAGTGTAGCGGTTTTTCTCCTCCGTAAATAACGCAAGGAACCATTCCAGCATTACGTAAGGCTTTAGACGCTGTCTTGCCCACGCTTTCTCTTTTTGATCCTTTAATTGTAATTGATTTCATTACTTTTTGTTTAAATTAATTTTTGCATTCTAATTTTTCTAACTGAAAAACTCAAATGAAGTTTACATTAAAAATTGTCCACTTATTGAAGTGTTATCTTGCACTTTGTGCATAACATCAGCGAATAAGGGCGCGCAAGATACAACTTTTATTTTAGAAATATCTTTTTTCAATGGAATTGTATCAGAAACAATCAATTCTGTTAGTGCAGAATTTTCGATTTTTTCATAAGCGTTTCCAGAAAGTAACGCATGAGTGCAAACCGCTCTAACACTTTTTGCTCCTCGTTCCATCATTAAATTTGCAGCATGTGCTAGGGTTCCTCCAGTGTCAATCATATCATCAACCAAAATCACATTTCTGCCTTCGACCTCTCCAATCAATTCCATGTGAGCAATGACGTTTGCTTTTTTTCGTTGTTTATAACAAATAACTACGTCAGAAAGTAAATGATTAGAATACGCATACGCTCTTTTAGAACCACCCATATCTGGGGAAGCTATGGTTAAGTTTTCTAGATGTAAGTTTTTTATATATGGCAAAAATATGGATGATGCAAATAAGTGATCCACAGGTTTTTCGAAAAAACCTTGAATTTGATCTGCATGTAAATCCATGGTCATAATCCGAGTTGCACCTGCAACTTGTAATAAATTTGCGACCAATTTTGCCCCAATTGCCACTCTAGGTTTGTCTTTTCTATCTTGCCTTGCCCAACCAAAATAAGGCATTACAGCAGTAATATGTCTTGCGGAGGCTCTTTTTGCAGCATCTAACATAAGTAACATTTCCATTAAATTATCAGAATTGGGAAAGGTAGATCCAATAATGAAAACTCTTCTTCCACGAACAGATTCTTCGAAAGCTGGTTGAAATTCGCCATCACTAAAATAGGTTGTAATAACATTTCCGAGAGTTGTGTTGTATTCTTTGGCAATTTTTTCAGCCAAATCCATACTTTGCCTGCAAGCAAATAATTTTGGAGCAAGTTGATTTTTAGACATTTAGAGAGAATTTATAGTGTGTAATTGAAATTTAACAAAAGTAACCAATATTATTCTTCTATGAAATTAATTTTTTCATTTTAAATTCTAAAATATTTACTAAATTTGCAAACTCAATTAAAGGCTCAAGTGGCGGAATTGGTAGACGCGCTGGATTCAAAATCCAGTATTTTCGGATGTGTGGGTTCGATTCCCACCTTGAGTACTAGATAGAAAACCTCGTTTTTAGAAACGAGGTTTTATATTGGGTACAAACATTAGGTATAACAAATCCGATTTTTCTCCACATTGTTTATTATTATTCAATCATCTAAACAAATTACTGAAATTTGTCAAAAAAGAAAATACAATTAGAAATATTAACAATAGTAACTATTTATATTTTTAATTATTGCAATTTTACATTTTGATATAAATTCTATCAAATCCAATTTAATGTTTTCTTAAAATCATAGAATTCTAGTTTTGGTAAATATTTTTTTTCTCTTTCATAATCATCCTTTTCAAGGAAAAATAAATTATTGATGAAATAATCATTCGAATTTGTTAAAATTCTACCATGATTTGTCAACAATGTTCTGTTTTGATTCACAATAAGCTGGAATTTTTGTTAACGGAGTAAATGCGCTCATGGAAGAGATATTCAGGATACTAAATCCCTTTTTCCAAGCATATGTTTTACGAATATTTGAATTGGCAATATAGTTCCAATGAAATTCAAATTGAATACAAACTCAATTCCATCTGGGTCTAAACCGAAATAAGTTTTAAACCCTTCTGAGGATTTTTTTAATTGGTTTTTAAAGGATGATTGCCTACTGCACCATTGATTAAAATATTACAGATTCCAAATGCCTTATTTATTGTTTTTTTAGCAGTTTCTAAAGATTCTTTATCCAACACATTTGTAGCAAAACCTAGAGCTTTACCACCTACTTTATTGATTTCATCCGCTATTTTATCAGCAACTTCATTTCGTAAATCCAATACCACTATTCTATGACTTTTTGCTACTAAAGCTTTCGCTAAAAGACTACACAAAACTCCTATTGCACCCGTTACCAAAACAACTTTACTCATTTATTTTAATTAAGTTACCTAAATTTATAATTTTAGATGCTTTTTTTGAAGCTTTAACTCGTCCTAAATTAAATACAATTTCAAAAAATTATTCAATTTCAAAACTTTAGAAGTTTTCTTTAGTTTGTGTCCTCTTCTGTACCTTTAAAATTATAAATCGTTTAATGATTCTCAATTACTAGGGGACATTTTCATTTGATTATAAAAACTTGATTACTTTTGGGTGTATTTGCTGAATATCAAAAATAAAACTCCACACAAAAACCAAGCAGGCAGCGTTACAAAAGAAAGAAATACATCGAATTGTACAGAAATAAAGTAAAACACCCCAAAGCTAATTGCCCAAGCCCAAAACACTGATTTATTGAAAGATAAACTGGCAACCTCAGCATAGTTTTTAACAATTCCTACTTTTTTATAAAAGAAATGTTCGAAGACAATAATAGCTCCAAAAGACGCCAAAATAAAACCATACAAAGCTACAAATCCTAGTAGTTTCATAGCAAACGCAGGAAATAAACCTGCAATGGTAGCCACAGAACCAGCAAGAATGGTCACTTTTGCCGTTGACAACTTTGGTAAAATTGCTTGAAAAGCCAATCCTGCTCTGTAAATGGTTGGGTTAGCGGTTGTCCAACCTGCCAAAACAACTGCGATGATTCCGAATACCCTAATCGCATTGTACGCCAAAGAACCGGGTGCTACTGGAGGCGCTTCTCCATTATTTAAAAATGATATTGCCTCTGGAGATTTTAAATATACCGCATATAAGAGTGCTGCTGCAATCCAAGCCATATAATGCCCTACATACATTCCTGCAGCTGTTGCCCAACCTAGACACTATCTCAAAAAGTGTGTAAACTTAAAAAGTTGTTATTATAAATTAAATCCTAATTCTGTTTTCAAATATAAGATTAAATTGGTTTAATATAATCCCCCAATTTTGAATAGGCATTGTCCATT